>ENA-ORMS01001117-ORMS01001117.1-human-gut-metagenome-genome-assembly--contig:-NODE-1117-length-23302-cov-13.054803_pt1 | contig 23302 bp, 19 predicted proteins | sample MGYA00242104_ERZ508997 | MGnify/ENA primary metagenome ERZ508997 (study PRJEB26280, sample SAMEA2338704) | human gut metagenome | biome: human gut; feature: human-associated habitat; material: faeces... | reverse complement strand
GGGCTACCGCCCCTAGACCCTGTCGGGGGCTACGCCCCTGCGACCCCTTTTTTAAAAATTATATAGGTTTTTCGACAGTCTGTGGTAACTATTGATTACATTAATCAGAATTCTGCCGATTTTCAAATTAGCTAATTCAAAAGGAGTGATTCTATGAAAAAAACAACTTTGATATGCACTTTAATTCTTGTTTCTCTGCTCAGCGGTTGTGCAAGCAATACTGTTTCTAAGCCTGTTTCATCGCAGGATACCTCTGTTACGTCATCTGCATCGGAATCAACAACCGAAAGTAAAGCTGAAACTCCGTCAGAAACAGAGAATTCCGGAGATGTAAGCCAAAGCACAACATCTTCCGAAAATGAAGCTCCAAAGGTCTTTGAACCTCAGATGTATCAGGATAAAAGCTTCTGGCAACAGTTCGGAGATGTTTCCTATGACGATAAGACAATTTCCTTTAAAAATGACTTTGACAGTTTAAGGCTCTGCAATGACGAGAGCATAGGAGATGAGATCGGCAAACGCATAGTAAAGCAGTGGAGATTCTCCAATATAGTTGATTTTCCAAGCGGTTATTTTGCTATAAAAGATGCCGACAAGATATCAAACTCAAAGGATTTTGAAGAATTTGAAAAGAACTATCTGATTGAAGGCAAATATTATCCCACCAATCCCGATTATTTCGGCTTTACTGATATGAAAGGCTTTTACGACAAGGCTTGCGAGCTTTATACAGGCTTTGATTATGACAACTTTACTTCATTCATACCGGAGTATTATGCTGAGGTTGACGGAAAGCTGTGTGTTACAAGAGACAGGCTCGGTGAAAGAGGCAGCGACGCAAGATTGATTGATCCTTTACAAGCAAAATTATTACTGATATATGACGGTGATAATGACGACAGCATAATTTGTATAGCCGCTAACCCGGTATACGATGAAGTTACTTTCAAAGAAATTATTGATTATAAGTTTTGTGCTTACCGTTATGTGAAAACCGATGACGGTCTCAGATGCAAGGTGAAGTCCACAATTGCAAAATTCGGTACAGAAGACAGCTTTAATTGCTCAAATCTTTATGAATTGTGAGAATATATAAATAAACGACAGAAAGCCCGGTACGGAAAAATCCGTACCGGGCTGATCTTATTCTGTTGTGTTCGGAATTAATACATTCCGCCCATACCGCCCATACCGCCTGCGGGCATTGCGGGAGCAGGATTTTCTTCCTTCTTGTCGGCAACAAGGCTCTCTGTTGTAAGAACCATAGCTGCAACTGAAGCGGCGTTCTGTAAAGCTGAACGTGTTACCTTTGCGGGATCTACGATACCTGCGGCGATCATATCACCGTATACTTCGTTCTGAGCGTCAAAGCCGTAGCCTACCTTGCCTTCACGGCGGATAGTGTCGATAATAACAGAGCCTTCAAGACCTGCGTTAGCGGCAATCTGACGAACAGGCTCTTCAAGAGCACGGAGAACTATCTTAGCACCTGTCTTTTCGTCACCCTCAAGGGTACCGATAAGAGCTTCTACAGCGGGCATAGCGTTGATAAGCGCTGTACCGCCGCCTGCTACGATACCTTCTTCTGCGCCTGCCTTAGCGGCTGCAAGAGCGTCTTCGATACGGAGCTTCTTCTCCTTCATTTCGATTTCTGTAGCGGCACCGACCTTGATAACAGCAACACCGCCTGCAAGCTTTGCAAGTCTTTCCTGGAGCTTTTCCTTGTCAAATTCGCTTGTTGTGTTTTCGATAGCGGCTCTTATCTGAGCGATTCTTGCCTGAATCTGCTCTGTTGAACCTGCGCCGTTTACAATCGTTGTGTTTTCCTTCGAAACTGTTACGCTCTTAGCACGGCCAAGCTGGTCGATAGTTGTATCCTTAAGTTCAAGACCGAGTTCTGATGTGATAACAGTACCGCCTGTAAGAATTGCGATATCCTGTAACATTTCCTTACGTCTGTCGCCAAAGCCGGGAGCCTTTACACCTACGCATACGAATGTACCACGCAGCTTGTTGAGGATAAGTGTTGTAAGAGCCTCGCCCTCGATGTCCTCAGCGATGATAAGCAGCTTCTTACCTGCCTGTACGACCTGTTCGAGTAAGGGCAGAACGTCCTGAATGTTGCTTATCTTCTTGTCTGTGATAAGGATGTAAGCGTCATCAAGGTTAGCTGTCATCTTATCTGTATCTGTTGCGAAGTAAGGTGAAATGTAGCCTCTGTCGAACTGCATACCTTCAACGACTTCGCTGTATGTTTCTGCTGTCTTGCCTTCTTCAAGAGTAACAACACCGTCTGTTGTAACCTTTTCCATAGCCTCTGCAATCAGTTTACCTACTGTTTCGTCACCGGATGAAACTGTAGCTACACGGGCAATGCCATCGCTGTTTTCGATAGCCTTTGAATTCTTCTTTATCTCTGCTACTGCCGAGTCAACTGCCTTTGAGATACCACGCTTAACATCCATAGGGTTAGCGCCTGCGGCAATGTTCTTCATACCCTCTCTGATAAGAGCCTGAGCGAGCAGAGTAGCTGTTGTTGTACCGTCGCCTGCGGCATCGTTTGTCTTTGTAGAAACTTCCTTAACAAGCTGTGCGCCCATGTTTTCGAAAGGATCGTCAAGTTCAATTTCCTTGGCGATAGTAACACCATCGTTTGTAATCAGCGGAGCGCCGAACTTCTTGTCAAGCACTACGTTTCTGCCCTTAGGGCCGAGTGTAATCTTTACTGTGTTTGCGAGCTGGTCGATACCTGCCTGTAAAGCCTTGCGGGCTTCTTCACCGTATATAATCTGTTTAGCCATTGTGAATGTTCCTCACTTTCAATTATTCTACAACTGCGAGGATGTCTTCCTCACGGAGTATTGTGTATTCTTCGCCGTCAACCTTGACTTCTGTTCCTGAGTATTTGCTCATAAGAACCTTGTCGCCGACTTTAAGCTGTACGGGAACGAGCTTTCCGTCAACTGTCTTGCCGGGGCCTACCGCTACAACTTCTGCTACCTGGGGCTTTTCCTGTGCGGCACTTGTAAGAATTATACCGCCCTTTGTTGTTTCTTCTGCTTCGAGCATCTTGATAACTACTCTGTCCGATAACGGTTTGATCGTCATTTTGAATGACCTCCTTGTTATATTTGCTGTCACTTTTTAACTGTGACGGTGCTTTTGATTTCCAAGTTGTTAGCACTCTTTATGTTTGAGTGCTAACCGCTGATTATTATTGTAATCACTTTACGCATAAAAATCAAGGGGTAAAATGTGAAAAGTGATAATTTTGTTACATTAATATAAAAGTCGTTCAGCAGATTGATAATTATTTATGCAGATTTACACATAAAATTGACGGAATTTTTGAAAAAGGTGTTGAAAAAAGGCGTGAGGGGCTGTATAATATAAATAGAAACAGGGCGATAAGGATTTATCGCTTCAGACTGTCGAAAAACCTCTTTCGTTGATAAAAAAGGGGTCGCAGGGGCGGAGCCCCCGACAGGGACTAGGGGCGGTAGCCCCAGTAAAATCCCCCTTTCCCGGGGAAAGGGGGCAGGGGGATAGGGATAGTGAGTTAGAAGTTTGTTTCAAAAACAGACTTTTTCTACAAACTAAACTGTGTCTGTTTCAGGCACAGTTTTTATTTTTTGCAGAAAAGCTCTTGACAATAGTCCGAAATCGGATTATAATATCTCTCAGTCCGATTTCGGACTTAACCATTTGCCGACAAGGAGAATCAGCTTGGATAATAAAAACAACAGGAAAAAACTGTATGAATATAATAATGTACTGAAATCAATAGATGATTGCTACAGAAATATAGCAAAGCGCTACGGGTTTTCGGAAGCGGCTTTCTGGACACTGTACACACTGCGTATGGAGCCGGGCAACATAACGCAGAGCGATGTCTGCACCGTGCTGTATCAGCCTAAGCAGACGGTAAACTCCGCACTGAAAAAGCTCGAAAGCGAGGGGTATATAACGCTTACTCCGGCAGGTGCGCACACAAAGAATATCAGCCTTACAAAAAGCGGAACAAAGCTGTGCGAACAGACGGTAGATAAGGTGATAGAGGCGGAATGCGCCGCACTCGGCAATATGACAGATGAAGAAAGCGAGAATATGACTGCGCTTATGAAGCTGTACAGCGTACTTCTTAAAAATCAGACGGCGAAAATATAAAGATACAAAAGGAGAACAAAGGGAAAATGAGCAAGATAAAACTTTCGGATCACTTTACAGCGGGACGGCTTTTCAGGTTTGTACTGCCGTCGGTGGCTATGATGGTGTTTATATCCATATACGGCGTGGTTGACGGCTTTTTCGTATCGAATTTTGCCGGCAAGACCTCTTTTGCATCTATCAATCTTATAATGCCGTTTGTAATGATACTCGGCGGTGTGGGCTTTATGGTCGGCACGGGCGGAACGGCGCTTGTTTCTCAGAAGCTCGGCGAGGGTGACGAAAAGACGGCAAAACGCTATTTCACAATGATGATAATGCTGACGGCGATACTCGGTGCGGTACTCACAACATTCGGTCTTATCTTTACCGAAAACGTTGCGGTGTTCTTCGGTGCAACTCCCGAAATGCTGGGCGACTGTGTGCTTTACGGCAGAATAGTAATCTCCTTTACAACGGCTTTTATGCTCCAGAACGTATTCCAGAGCTTTTTTATTGCCGCCGAGAAGCCTAAACTCGGACTTATTTCAACTATTATGGCAGGCTGTACGAATATCATACTTGACGCTGTATTTGTAGGTCTTATGGACTTTGGCGTTGCAGGTGCGGCATTTGCTACGGGCATCAGCGAATGTGTCGGCGGAATATTCCCTCTTATCTACTTTCTCCGTCCGAACTCAAGCATACTGCGTCTTACTAAGACAAGGCTTGAGATAAGACCGCTCCTGCGTGCCTGTGCGAACGGTTCATCGGAACTTATGTCGAGCATTTCCTCATCGGTCGTAAGTATAATCTACAACTTCCAGCTTATGAAATATATAGGCGAAAACGGCGTTTCGACCTTTGGCGTAATGATGTATGTGCAGTTTATTTTCATAGCGATATTTGTCGGATATGCTATCGGATGCGCACCCGTGATAGGCTTCAACTACGGAGCGCAGAACCGTTATGAGCTGAACAATATGCTCAAAAAGAGCCTTTGCTTTGCGGCGATAGCGGGAGTTACGCTTGTCGCATTGTCGGCGGTGCTTGCAAGCCCTCTCGCAAAGATATTTGTCGGCTATGACGCAGAACTTTATGAGCAGACACGTCACGCTTTCAGGATATTCTCGCTGTGCTTTTTACTTGCAGGCTTCAATATATTCACCTCATCGTTCTTCACCGCACTCGGAAACGGCGCTATCTCTGCGGCTGTGTCGTTTATGAGAACGCTTATATTCCAGGTTTCAAGCATCCTTATACTGCCCCTTATTTTCGATGTTGACGGTATATGGATGGCAAATGTTGTGGCGGAATTTTTCGCTTTCCTGCTGTCGCTGATGTTCCTTATCGTGAAGAGGAAGAAGTACGGATACTGGCAGAAGAATGTTGCTTTGCCGGTTGAACCTGAATCGGAAATGACAAACAAAAACGCAGATTAAGCGGTTATATAAAGCAATATAGAGCGGCGGCTCGGTAGTGTTACCGGGCCGCCGATGTTATTAAGGTCATTTTCTGAAAACAAACAAGTATTCATGTGCAATAAGCAGAAAATTGTACTTTACACTGTTGGTTTTCCAATATCCTGTTGCTCTACAATTATGCTGTTCCTTGACGATAAGCTCTTTGAGCGTAAAACCTGCGTCTTGAAAAATCTTCATGACATCAAAGCTCATGGGGATCATGCAACCCTTTTGACGTGTATCGCCCATGAGAATAGCACAAAACTTTCCTTTTTTTAAAACTCGGTAACTTTCTTCAGCAACAGGCTTCATCTGTTCAAGGAATTCTTTGACTTTAAGCTGAGATAAGTCGCCATCAATGCCATCGCTGTACTTGATTATGTCAGCGTATGGCGGGTGTGTGCAGATAAGGTCTATGCTATCATCGGGTATACTATCAAGATGTCGAGCGTCTCCCTTATTGATATACACCTTTCCTTTGGCAGGTTCATAGTCAAAAGCCGTCTTTTCACGGCAGCGTTCAAGCGCAACATCGTTTATATCAATTCCGATAATATCACGGTTAAGTAGCTTTGCTTCAACAAGCGTTGTGCCGCCTCCGGCAAACTGGTCGAGGACTAAATCACCCTCTTGCGAATATCGAAGAATGATATTTCTCGGTATGTACGGCGACCAGTTCCCTCGCCATTTTGCATCATGGGTAGCCCAGTCGCCTCGCTTGGGGAACGACCAGTGGGTGGTCATTTCAAGTTCGAAATCATCGGGTTGCCATTTGGTTATTTTCTTCATCAGTTATCTTCCCATTTTTATGTACAGTGAAAAGCTTTTTTCCAACGCCCAGTTGAATACTATTTCTGTTTTATTAGATAAACTTGCTATTGGTAAAGTATAATCATACGCTGCAATGGATGTTTCTTTGTATTTCCAACGATATATTCCGTTCCCTTCACTTACACCTATCATATCGTTATCAAACATAACCTTCATCAAATTGTTAAAATCATAAAATGATTGATCTAGTTGTTCTCTAAACTTGTAGTTATTATAATAACTTTCGATTTCTTGCTTTTTAACTGTTCGTTTCCCTATTGTACGCAAAAAATCAAACAATGTATTAATTTCTTCTTTTTTATATGTGAAACTTAACGCTGTTCTAATTTTATCAACAAAATACATTGAATATGCTTTTTGAAATTCATCCCCTTCTATTATAGAAGGATCCGGAGAACAGTTATGTCAATCGCATTGTTCTTGAATAATCCTCATAGCCCTGACATAATCTCGAGGCTTTCCAGTTGTCAATCGTAAGAAATAAATAAATGAATCGAAAGACGTACGTCCTCTTTTTATTTCAAAATCAAAAAAGGTTTTCCAATTTAAGCTTTTATCTTGTTGGGATAACATATTGTTTACTACATTATATATTTTGCTGTTTTCATAGTTATCTTCGCTTGTATTCCAGTCAATGTATGCACAGTTATCTTGCAATTTACTGCCAGGATTACTAAGCCCAGCTTGTAAAAAAATATCCAATCTAGTCAATAGAATAATTTGTAACCGTCCTTTTTTACGATCTTTAATTTTTGAAAAAATTGTGGCATTGACTTCATATACTGCTCGAATTAATGGATAAACACAAGCTGAATATGATTCAAAATCAATGTCGCTTGGTCGACTATCTATTCCATCTATAAACAAATAATGAGTGTTAGTTAGCCGCAATTTACTAATTTCATCTGTAATTTCATTTACGAATGCAACCCAGTTGTCATTATAAACACTTTTCTGAATTGAAAATTGATTTGCGACTTTTTTTGTTTGTTTTATTTTTGGAGCAACACCTGATTTTTCAAAATCTACTCCTATTTCTTGTCCAAATTCACTATTATCCATAAAAGAAACAGGCGAAAAAGAGTCCAACGTAAATTCTGTGAATTTATATTTTTTAAGTATTTCCGTTATCTTTTTATAACCTATTTTCCCCCAAATACTAATTTCATCTAAATCTAATGACGAACAAATTTTTATAAGTATTATCGCTTTCCATAAAGTAACATAATGCGTGTAGTCAAGTTTTCCATCAGATTTCATCTGTATAATTTTATTATAGTCATCTACAGAAATCTGAAAATACTTTGACTTTATATTTCCTTCAATTTGATTATTGCAGAAATAAGCAGAATATGCTGTCTTGCCACTACCTTTGTCACCCACTAAATAATAGGTGGTTTGTCTTTTTAACTTTTCGTAAACGTCGCCTTTATAAAAGAATTTATTCATTTTTTCTTTGTTTGCAGATTGTAAATAGTTTTCAGCTTCATCAAAAGGAAATTCTATATCAGCATACTTCATAATGTTTTCTCCTTAAAATACTGTAATAATCTCATTCTCCAAATCATCAATTGAGTAGATATGCTCCATGACGTCAAAAGTTTCCTCAAGATTGTGCCTTGCGCTTGTCCAACCAGAGCCATCGGTAAACCATACAAATTCAAAGCCGTTTATGGTAGCAACCTCCTGTGCTATCTGCTTATAGCTGCGAGCAGTTTCGTTCAGCTTTGAGCCGCCACTCGCATAGAAATTCGTTTCAATTCCGTAGATAGATTTATCGGTCTTGATAACAAAATCGAAACGCTTTTCCATTTTACCGCTGTTTGAAATAGCAGAAAGGTCAATACCCCATTTCTCGGTAATCTCGTGAATGTACATCTCCTTGAAATAGGTCTTGTTCTTCTCAAAGCCCGCTTTAACAATGTAGCTCTCGACCAAATCTTCCATCAGATGACCGCCACGATTTTTGCGACCGTTTGAGTCCAGTCCGGTTTCAACACCGGTAACATAATCAACGAGGGTATGAATTATGTGTTTTTCAAGCAATTCAAACAATCCGGTTTTACGCATAAATACCGCATACTGTTCCGGAGAGTAGTTAGCCTTCTTGAAATTATACGAAAACTCACCATCGCCGTCAATAGCGTAGATCTCGTTAGCCCTTACTGCAAGCAGAATAGGAATACACTTCAATGTCTCAGGGTACTTGGTAATAATATTCTTAAAATTGTTCTCTATATCTGTTGAACCAATAAGAGAATTAAGAATGTTAAGCTCTACCTTTATATCGTTGACATTACGATACACCTTGTCAAAATCTATGTAATATCCATAGTTTGCAATGCTACTTCGGAATTTTGAGAGCCATTCATTGAAGTTGCGTATTGCCATTATATTCCTCTTTCCTGTTATGCCATAAGTCCTCCGCCACCGCTGTTTTCGGTAGTGTAAGCAGAATTCCAACCAGTTTGACCCATTATGCTAATTGATTTTGGCGGCATTAAATTCTTGTCGCCATATTGTTCGCAAATGCGTTTAAATGGGCATTGATGATAATTTGGATTTGCGATTTTTGATTGTACAAATGGAGTTTTATCAATTGCAATATAACCCTCATCAACATCACAAGGCAACAATTTATATAACATTTTTGCTTTTTTGCGTTCCTTAGTTTCTTTATAACAAACCTGACAAGTCCTATTGTTTGCACTGTGCCAGTAAAAACTGTGTCCGTCTTCGCAAACAAAATAACATAAAGAAAGCTTGCAGAACTGCTTGCCCACAACATTGTAAATGAAATAATCGAGCAAACAAGGGCTTGATATTGCTTCATTAGGATATTTATCTGTCCAAATTTTCCATACTCTTCGCCACGCAAGAGCATTAGTTTCATCAACATATCCGTACTGATAACAGAATATGTCTAAAAAGCTTGATATTAACGGGATTTCGCTTGTCAATATACCCGTGCGAAGTGCAATTTTTATTGTGTTGACATCGCTTGCAACATCTATATCATCGAAGCCTTTCACTCTGTTCCAAACGCCAAGAACAACCATATCTCTTATGAACATATCTGTCTTTTTATTGCCATATCCAGCACCGCCAAATTCAATCAAAGCATTTCGCAAACGTGTTACATCATTGTCAAAAACTTTTATAATATCATACGGAGCGGAATTGTGTTCGAGCAAGAATTGGGAAATTTGCTTTGCGTAGCGTACTCTTTTGTCGTTTTGAGAAAGCTCAGTTATACCGATGGATTTTACAAAATCTGCGGGAGAGTTGATAATTTGTTTTTCGTCAAATATAGTTGGATCTGACAAGTATATTTCTGATAGTTCCTTAAAATTTCTTGAACCACGAAAATCCTGATTTGCAGTTAAGAGTCTTACCCTGCAAATTTCATCAGCGCTCAAACCATTAGTATCATATATTTCCGCAAATGCTTTTCCTTCTGTTCTGACATATACCTCATGTAATTCGTCTGCTACCTTTTCACAGGCTTCATCTGATATTTGCAAGTTGAGAATATCTCTGTGATGCAAATGCCAGTATTTGTGGAATGCAGAAAAATAAGGAAAGTTTTGCCCTAATTCGTATACAGAACCTATATTAGAAGGACAAGTGAATAAAAATGTGTTGATTTCCTTTACAATTTTCCGTGCTGTCGGCAAATCCAATTTGTCTGAGCCGGCATTATATAAATCTGCAACATTTGACGCAAATTGATTAAGTTCGTCCATAAAACCCCCTCAACAATTACAAATCAAAAGCTCATTGATACTGCCTCTGCCCGAAGCCTTGCTGTTAATCATACGCTTTGCAGAAACACGCATAATCGTATAGCTTGAATACAGGTCATCAAAAAAGCTGTCGCTTTCATCGCTGTTCTTGGGGTCGGAGTTGCTTACAACGACCTTTGCTCCCTTTGCTGAAATCTCGTCAACAAACTTTCCAAGTTCTATCTGTTCCTTGTCGCCAAAGCCATTCTCCGTGTATGAAGTAAATGATGAAGTTGCATTCAAAGGGCGGTAGGGCGGGTCAATATATACAAAAGTTTGACTATCAATGAAAGACTTACATTTGGAATAGTCTCCAAATTGTACGGTTACATTTTTTAACAAGTCGCTTATCTTGCGAAGATTTTCTTCATCGCAGATAGGAGGCTTTTTATATGAACCTATCGGAACATTGAAAGCACCTTTTCCATTAACTCTATAAAGCCCGTTAAAACAAGTCTTATTTAGGAAAATAAAGAGGACAGCTGTTTCAACACCCGTTGAATTAGCGGATATTAGTTGGTTAAACCGCACCCGTTTTGCCATATACATTTCTTTGCGGGAAACATCGTCTTTTTCCAAAAACCGTTCTTGAAGCTCAGCAAGCAAAGCAACAACATCATCAATGTTATCTCTGATTTGTTTGTAGGTGCCTATAAGTTCAGCGTTTATATCGTTAATTAACACTTCCTTGGGGTGACAGTTTGCAAGCACATCAAGGAGTACCGCACCGCCGCCAACAAAGGGTTCGCAGTATTTATCTATTGTTTCGGGGTATTTTGCCCGGATTTCATTAAGCAGCTGGCTCTTTCCGCCCGCCCATTTAATAAATGGTTTCACAGTTTTATAGTTCATAAAAATCCTTTAAAATTAAATCCATAATATCAAATATAGTATAGCATATCTAAAAGAAAAATTCAACCATGTTGATTTTTCAAATGAAGCTATTTTATACTTTGATATTTACGTCTATTTGTTAGGCTAACCGCAAAGTTACTTCCTCCCATTCAGTCCGAACTTCCTTGTATACGCATCAAAGTCAACGTAGCAGTGATCCATATCAACATCGCCGTCGATTCCGCTGATACTGCCCTCCCACGAATACTGCCACATAAAATATGTTCCGCTGTATGCAGGCTTGTCGGTGTCAACGTGAGCCACCCACACGGGATACTTTGAAAGTGCCGTCATATCAAGGTAGCTGTTGAAAAACGAAGCGTAGGAATATACGACAGGCAGATAGCCTGCGTTTGCTATCTCCTCGCAGAACGCTTCTGCCATTGCGGTGAGGGTCTGCTTTGAATAGCCGTTCTTTACATACCACTGATCCTCTATGTCAAATACTACGGGGTAGCTTATCTCATAGCCGGAAATAAGGCTGAGTACGAATTTAGCCTCATCTCTCGCTTCTTCGACCGTTTCGGCATAGCAGTAGTGATACACTCCGGCAGGAATGCCGTTTTGCATAGCGCCTTTCATGTTTTCGTGGAAATATGTATCGCTTGTCATAGGGTAATCGTCGCTTATTCTGCCACGGCTTGAACGTATCATAGCAAAGTCGATGCCCGAACTTTTAACCTTTGCCCAGTCTATCGTGTCGCCCTGCGCCCACGAAACGTCAATTCCCGTCAGTGCGTCTGTTGTATACAGCGATATAGTTTCGACAGACATTGCCGAGTTGTCATAGGCTCTGCGGTTGTCGGTGACGCTACCGTTTTCGCTGTTTGTGAACATACCCTTCAGCGTATATGAACAATCGTTTCCGAGCGTCATAGCGCCTGTGTTTATGACCTGCGCATTGTTTCTTATCTCCAGCTTTCCGCCGATATAGCTTTTTGCATTGAAGCGTGCAGTGCCTGTCACACCTATCTCGCCGTAGGAGGTAAAGTCCGAATTCACATCAAGAGTGCCTGCAAATGCCGTCTGTGCCGTATCGGAAAGCAGCGTAACGCCCGACAGCGAAACCGCAGATCTTCCGCTCGCAGACATCGTACCGTCAATATCCAGAGCAGAACTGCCGTAGGTATTGAGCGTGCCGTTTATTATAAGCGATGCGCCGTTATCCGCAACGAGTCTGCCCTTTATATCAAGGGTAATACCGTATGGCACGGTAACAGATGTTCCTCTGAGCAGTACCATCACAGTACCTGCCGGTACAGTAAGGCTTTTGCCGAGTGTTATATTGCTTTTTATGTAATAGGTTCTGTCCGCCGCAAGCACGGAGGTGCCGTCCCATGTGTACGGGTCAGCCGCCGCCGCAACCGGAAGCGACACGGAACATAATATGAACAATGCCGACAGAAAACCGGCGATTATCCGTTTTCTTAATTTCATTTGCTTTTCCTTTCGGATTATCTTAGCTGTTTTGTTTACCGGATACTTATCCAAGATAATTATGTCATATTCCGCACCGTTTGTCAATATTCACTGCGGTGCGACAATTCCCGACGTTACATTTTTCGTCATTCCGACAGTATTCCCCGTCCTTATTTGTACACAGTTACAATATATTAAGCACGAGGCGTTATTGACAGTACCGTAAAAAAGGGTTATAATCTCTATATCTATGGGCTTTGCCCGAACAAAACGAAACAATGTTGTACGGTAGAATATATGAACAAATATGTAAGAAATATGACGCAGGGAAGTGAGCTTAAGCACATACTTATGTTCACTCTGCCCTTGCTTGCAGGAAATCTGTTCCAGCAGTTTTATAATATAGTCGATTCGGTAATAGTCGGACGTTATCTCGGTCACGAGGCACTGGCGGCGGTCGGTGCGACAGGCTCGATAACGTTCCTGTTTTACACGCTGTGTAACGGACTTTCGGCAGGTGCGGGAATACTGATAGCGCAGAGCTTCGGAGCGGGGCGGCACGACGATGTAAAGCGTTTTATCGCAAACTCGGCTTATGCGCTCGGCTTTGTCGGGCTGGGGCTGACGATTATTTCGGTAGCCTTTGCGCATCTTCTTTTGCAGATGCTCGACACTCCGCAGAACATACTCGCAAACGCTGCGGACTATATGCGTACAGCCTGTGCAGGAACGATTGCGGTAGCAGGCTACAACTGGATAAACTCGGTGCTTCGTGCGCTCGGGGATTCAAAAACTCCGCTGTATTTTCTTATTGTCGCAAGTATACTGAATGTAGGACTTGACCTGCTTTTTGTAATGGTATTCGGTATGGGGGTAGTCGGTGCGGCGCTCGCTACAGTTATCGCACAGGGAGTTTCCGCTGTCGGAAGTATTTTGTTTGCGGTAAAGAAGAACGAATATTTCCGGCTGAAAAGAGAGCATCTCAGGCTTCGCAGGGAGCAGTTTGTACGTTGTATGAAAACGGGTACTCCCATAGCTTTGCAGAATGCGCTTGTTTCCGTGTCAATGATTTCGCTTCAGAAGACCGCAAACTCATTCGGAGATATAGTGGTTGCCGCATACACTGCGACAATGCGTGTAGAACAGCTTATACAACAGCCCTTCAATTCGCTCGGCACGGCGCTTTCGACCTTTGCCGGTCAGAATGTCGGAGCGGCAAAGCCGGACAGGGTGGTGAAAGGCTATCACCGTTCAATGCTTATATCGACCGCTTTCGGCTTGCTGATGCTCGGTGTGTTCGCTTTTACAAGCAGATATATAGTCGGCTTCTTCGTTGCCGAAGAACAGGTTATAGATATAGGCGCAAAGGCGCTTTTGCTGTCTGCCTGCTTCTATGTTCCGCTGGGCTTCATCCACACGACAAGAGGACTTTTAAACGGTGCGGGCGATGTAGGATTTGCCTTTCTGAACGGACTTGCCGAGGTAGTCGGCAGAATAGGCTTTGCGGCAATACTTGTTAATATACCCGGAGTGGGAATGTGGGCGGTATGGACAACGACCTGTCTTACCTGGGTGCTGACAGCTGTAATGTGTCTTATCAGATATAAGGGCGGCAAATGGCGGAAAAAATGTCTTGTTGATATTGAGTCCGCAGAAACGGAGGTAATTCATGCTGAGCAATAAAACGCAAACCGAAAAAAGCGAAACGTTTCTGCTGGCGCACGCATTGTTATTGTTTGTGCTGTCACTGCTTGTCGGGGTACAGGGCGTATTCGAGATAATCGACTATATGCCGCACATTATATCGGCAGGCTGTATAAACTGCGGAGCGTATGCGGCATCTATACCGTCTACTCTTATAATGTATCTGTGGTTTTCTGTTTCTGTAGCGGTCTTTTATTACAGGGAAAGCAGAAAAATGTTCACCCTTATCCCCTATATGTGCATTATAGGCATAGCGCCGAGCCTTGTGTATGACTTGTCGTTCATATCGGAAAACGGCTTTGTTTCCGGCGGAGAATATAATGTAACGCTGTATCTTGTTATGGATATATTTCTTCTTCTGGACTCGATAGTTATGATACAGCTTGTGCGAGGTACAATGAGCAGAAAAGCCGCTATGATATGTCCTGCGATATATCTTATTACGGGGCTTATATACTTTTCGAGCGTTTTCGTTTTTTACGGCTCGGTCGAAAGAACTAATTTTATGGGATATTATTTCTGCAACAGCGTGACGAATATCGTATTTTCGCTGTCGCTGTTCCGCTTTGTAGATGTGTTGTATCCTGCAAGAAAAAAAGGAGCAGAAGATGGAGAATAAGTACATAGCGCTTACATTTGACGACGGACCGAACACGGTCACAACACCGCAGGTGCTTGAAATGCTGAAAAAGCATAATGTTACGGGCAGCTTTTTCCTTGTAGGCGATAACATAAACGAGGAAAGCGCAAAGGTAGCCCGTGAATGCTTTGAGTACGGCTGTGAGATATGCAACCACAGCAGGACGCACAGTGCGATGCCTCAGCAGACAAGCGAAGAAATAAAGGCTGAAATTGAATACACGAACGACAAAATAAAGCAGATAACAGGCGGTGTCGCCCCGAAATTTTTCCGTCCGCCGTATATTGCGCTTTGCGACAGTATGTATGACGATATACCGCTGACATTTATCTGCGGAAACGGTGCGGAGGACTGGCTTGACGAAATATCCGCAGAAGAACGCAGTAAACGTATAATCGCTCAGGCGCAAAACGGTATGATAATACTTCTGCACGATATGGAGGGCAATTTCCGCACGGTACAGGCGCTCGATACGATAATACCGGAGCTTAAAAGGCAGGGATATACTTTTGTGACGGTAAGCGATCTTTTCGCAAAGTGCAATGTAACGCCCCGAAAAAGAGTGATATATTCAAATGTGCTGACGGACTGAAAAATTTACGGATTTACGCCGTGCTGTTTTATTCGATTTCTTTATAAAAAGTACTTGCATTTTATCCGCTTTTTTGGTAAAATAAAATATGAGCGCAGAAGTATAAAAATATGCGTGAAATTTGTATTTCTTGAGGAGAGCCTCATACAAATAAAGTAAAAGCGAAAGGATCATTACCATGAGCAAATTAAACAAGAAGAATGTAGAAGATTTACAGGTAAAGGGCAGAAAAGTCCTTGTTCGTGTAGACTTCAACGTACCTATGAAGGACGGCAAGATCACAAACGACAACAGAATCCAGGCCGCACTTCCCACAATCAATAAGTTAGTTGAGAACGGCGCAAAGATAGTTCTTTGTTCACATCTCGGCAAGCCGAAGAACGGTCCCGAGGAGAAGTTCTCTCTTAAGGCTGCTGCAGAAAGACTTGCAGAGCTTGTTAATACAAAGGTAGTTTTCGCTAAGGACGATACGGTAGTAGGCGAGAACGCAAAGAAGGCAGTTGCAGAAATGAAGGACGGCGAGATAGTTGTTCTTGAAAACACACGTTTCCGTGGCGCTGAAGAAACAAAGAACGGTGAAGCATTCTCTAAGGAGCTTGCAGATCTCGTTGACGACGATGTATTCGTAATGGACGCTTTCGGTTCTGCACACAGAGCACACGCTTCTACAGTAGGTGTTACAAAGTTTGTTAAGGAAACAGCAGTAGGCTACCTTATGAACAAGGAAATCGAGTTCTTAGGCAACGCTGTTGAAAACCCCGTAAGACCTTTCGTTGCTATCCTCGGCGGTGCTAAGGTTGCAGACAAGCTGAACGTTATATCAAACCTCCTCGAAAAGTGCGACACACTTATCATCGGCGGCGGTATGGCTTACACATTCTTAAAGGCTAAGGGCTATGAAGTAGGTACATCACTCGTTGACAACGAGAAGATCGACTACTGCAAGGAAATGATTGAAAAGGCTGAAAAGCTCGGCAAGAAGCTCCTTCTTCCCATTGATACAACAATTGCAAAGGAATTCCCCGATCCTATCGACGCTGAGATCGAAGTAAGCGTTGTTGACGCTGACAAGATTCCTGCTGATATGATGGGTCTTGACATCGGTCCTAAGACAATGGCTCTGTTCGCTGATGCAGCTAAGTCAGCTAAGACAGTTGTATGGAACGGTCCTATGGGCGTATTTGAAAACCCCGTATTAAAGAAGGGTACAGTTGCTGTCTGCGAAGCTCTTGCAGAGGCAGACGCTACAACGATCATCGGCGGCGGCGACTCGGCTACAGCTGCTATCAACCTCGGTTATGCAGACAAGATGAGCCACATCTCAACAGGCGGCGGTGCTTCTCTTGAATACCTCGAAGGTAAGGTACTTCCAGGTATCGCTTGCATTCAGGACAAGTAAAAATAACGAGGGCAGATTATTCTGCCCTCAGATTGTCATAAAGCATCTGATTTAAATGGGGTCGCAGGGGCGAATCCCCCACTCTCAGCCCGGCACGGATGCCGGGCGTGTATGCCCAAGAGCTTTGCATGACGCAAAGCTAACCAAGCATACACAATCCTTCGCCGAGGGGAAGGGGTATGGGGTTAGGGATATTCCGATGAAACTTCATTTAAAAAGTTGATGACATTTCTGAGGGCGGATATTCTCCGCCCTTATTGTTGTGTAATAAGCAATTTATAATAAAAAACGAAAGGAACACTGTATCATGAAAAAGACAGTAAGAAAAGCAGTTATCGCAGGTAACTGGAAGATGAATAAGACAAGACCCGAGGCTAAGGCTCTTTTAGAAGAATTAAAGCCTATGGTTGCTGATGTAAAGGACGTTGAGGTCGTAGCCTGCGTTCCCTTTACAAACCTTGAAACAGCTCTCGCTGTAACAGCAGGCACAAACATAAAGATCGGCGCTGAGAACTGCCACTTTGAAAAGAGCGGCGCTTTCACAGGCGAAATTTCAGCTGATATGCTTGCTGAAATGGGTGTTGAATATGTTGTACTCGGTCACTCCGAGCGCCGTCAGTACTTTGCTGAAACAGACGAAACAGTAAACAAGAGAACAAAGGCTGCTCTTGAAGCAGGCTTAAAGCCTATCGTATGCGTAGGCGAGCTTCTCTGGGAGCGTGAATGCAACATTACAGAAGAAGTTATCGCACGTCAGATTAAGCTTGATTTCTTCGGCATCTCCGCAGACGACCTCAAGAAGTGCATAATCGCTTACGAACCCGTTTGGGCTATCGGTACAGGCAAGACAGCTACAGCAGATCAGGCTGAAGAGGTTTGCGCTTTCATCCGTGCTACACTCGCTAAGCTCTACGGTGCAGATGTCGCAGAAACGATCACAATCCAGTACGGTGGCTCTATGAATGCAAAGAACGCTGAAGAACTGCTCTCAAAGACAAACGTTGACGGCGGTCTTATCGGCGGTGCTTCACTCAAGGCTGCTGATTTCACAACTATCATCAAGGCTGCCGTAAACGGCTAATCAAAAATCGGATATTTACGAAAGGACGACTAAACAAATGGCAAAACCCGTTTTACTCGTTGTTATGGACGGCGTAGGCTTTTCAAAGACAGGTCTTGGCGACGCAGTTACGCTCGCCAACACTCCTACTCTTGACAGACTTTTAAGAGAATGCCCCAACACTCGTTTAAAGGCTCACGGTGGCGCTGTAGGTCTGCCTACAGATGATGATATGGGCAACTCAGAGGTAGGTCACAACGCACTCGGCTGCGGTCAGATCTACTCACAGGGCGCAAAGCTTGTTAACGAATCTATCGAAAGCGGAAAGATGTATCAGTCTGAGGCTTGGAAGGAACTCGTTGACAACTGCAAGGCTAACAACAGCACCCTGCACTTCATCGGTCTTTTATCGGACGGTAACGTTCACTCAAATATCAAGCACCTGTTCAAGATGCTGACAGAAGCCAAGAACGAGGGCATCAAAAAGGCAAGAGTACACATTCTGCTCGACGGAAGAGATGTACCCGCTACTTCTGCTCCGATATATATTGAACAGCTTGAGAGCTTCCTCAAGGAACTTAATGCGGACGGTGCTTTTGACGGTAAGATAGCAAGCGGCGGCGGACGTATGAAGGTTACTATGGATCGTTATCAGGCTGACTGGCCTATGGTTGAACTTGGCTGGAAGACTCACGTCAAGGGTGAGGGCAGACAGTTTGCATCGGCTATGGAAGCTGTTGAAACCTACCGTAAGGAAAACGACGGCATCATCGACCAGGATCTTCCTGCATTCGTAATCGCTGAGAACGGCGAGCCTGTAGGCAAGATAGTTGACAAGGACAGCGTTATCCTCTTCAACTTCAGAGGCGACCGTGCTATCGAACTTTCAATGGCATTTGACGATGACGACTTCACTGCATTTGACAGAGGCGCAAAGCCCGACGTATGCTTCGCAGGTATGTTGCAGTATGACGGCGACTTAAAGCTTCCTGCACGCTTCCTTGTAAATCCTCCCGAGATCACAAACACTCTCACAGAGGTACTCGTTGCCGCAGGTCTTAACGAATATGCCGTATCCGAAACACAGAAGTACGGCCATGTAACTTACTTCTGGAACGGCAATAAGAGCGATAAGTTCAGCGAAGAGCTTGAAACATACAAGGAAATTCCCTCCGACAACGTTTCATTCGATCAGCGTCCGTGGATGAAGTCCGCTGAGATAACAGACGATCTTATCGAAGTAATAAAGAGCAAGAAGTATGACTTTATCCGTTGCAACTACCCCAACGGCGATATGGTCGGACACACAGGCAGCCTCGACTCAACAATAATCGGTGTTGAAGCTGTTGACCTCGGCCTTTCAAGACTTATCAAGGTTTGCGATGAGTACGGTGTTACGCTCGTTGTAACCGCCGATCACGGCAACGCAGACGAGATGCTCGAAAAGAATAAGAAGGGTGAGGTTCAGGTAAGAACAGCCCACTCGCTCAACCCCGTTCCTTTCATCATCTATGATAAGGAAGTCAAGTACACTATCAAGGACGATACAAAGTACGCTCCCGGCGTTCCCACCAAGTACGGTCTGGCAAACGTTGCTCCCACCATCGTTAAGATGCTCGGTCTTACAGCGCCTGACTGTTGGCAGGAAAGCATGATCTAAGCGGCGGCGAGTCGCCGCTGACTGTTCCGCCTTTGGAATAGTCGGTGCGTTTCGTGCGATAGCGAAACGGCGGGGCTGAACACACTGCAAATCGCATAGCAATGCGGTTTGTAGCAATCGGAGAATGTACGCAGTAACACGGCAGGAACGGAAATCTACGGTTGTAAACGAGATATTCCTGCTGTTGCTGAAGTGCCATAAACGGCTTTGTTATGCGGTTTGTGGCAATCGGAGAATGTACGCAGTAATACGGCAGGAACGGGAAAGTAAGGTTGCAAACGAGATATTCCCGCTGTTGCTGAAGTGCCATAAATGGCTTTATTATGCGGTTTGTGGCAATCAGAGAATGTACGCAGTAACACAGCAGGAACGGGAAAGTACGGTTTCGGACGAGATATTCCTGCTGTTACCGAAGTGTAATAAATGGCTTTGTTGTGCGGTTTGTAGCAATCGGAGAATGTACGCAGTAACACGGCAGGAACGGGAAAGTACGGTTTCGGACGAGATATTCCTGCTGTTGCTGAAGTGTCATAAATGGCTTTGTTGTGCGGTTTGTTCGGGATTATTGGATGAAAAACGGCAGGTGCGGAGAAATACCGTTCCTGCCGTAAATATGACGTTTTACAATTCCGCTTTATATATCAAAGCGTCGCAAACCGGCTCTGTGTAATAGTTTCTGCGTCTGCCGACCTCAGAAAAGCCGTGCTTTTCATACAGCTTTTTTGCCGGCTCGTTATCACAGCGGACTTCAAGGAAAATGTTTTTTATGCCGTTATTTTTGCATTTATTTATGAAATATTCCATTAATTGTGTGGCGATGCACTGATGTCTGTACTCCGGCAACACTGCAATGCGATACAGCTCGCATTCATCGGATACGCTCTGACCGCAGATAAAGCCTACCGGCTTGTTTTCGGCTTTATCATCACGAATAACGACATTGATTGAGCCTTCTGTGAACACCTGCGACTCAATGCTTCGCTCTGTCCACGGCACCGAAAAACACTTTTTTTCAATCACTGCAATGTCGCTACAGATTGATGAATTATGATGATTTAAAGCCGTAATTTTTCCTTTATCTGTCAAACAGTCATTGTCAATGAGTATCATACCACGTTTTGCCAATATTTACATCTACCGTCATAGGAACGGTGAGCTTTACGGCATTCTCCATTTCTTCCTTTAAAAGTAAGGCAACCTTTTCTGCACAATCTTCTTTTGCCTCAACAATAAGTTCATCGTGAACCTGAAGTATCAGCCTTGCATCCAGACCGCTTTCTTCAAGTCTGTTGTAAACTTTTATCATTGCGATTTTAATTATATCGGCGGCTGTACCCTGTATGGGAGTGTTCTTTGCGACACGCTCGCCGAAAGCCTGCAGATTCTTATTCTTTGCGGCAAGCTCTTTGATATATCTTCTTCTGCCGAACATAGTTTCAACATAGCCGTCACGCTTAGCCTTCGCAACGGTCTGCTCCATATAGTGAGCTATACCGGAATATTTGGAAAGATAGGAGCGGATATATTCGCTTGCTTTCGGCACTGAAACACCGATGTCCTTTGACAGCGAGAATGCGCCTATTCCGTAGACTATGCCGAAGTTGACCGCTTTCGCCTTGCTTCTGAGGTCGGGCGTTACCCACTCTATCGGCTGATTGAACACCTGAGATGCGGTAACGGTATGAATATCCACACCGTCAAGGAACGCTTTCTTCATTATCTCGTCGCCCGAAATATGAGCCAGCACACGCAGTTCGATCTGTGAATAGTCGGCATCGACAAGCAGGTAGCCGTCCTTTGCGGTGAAGAATCTTCTCATCTCCCTGCCAAGCGGCGTTCTTACGGGGATATTCTGAATATTCGGCTCGGCGCTTGAAATTCTTCCCGTTCTTGTTTCTGTCTGCTTGAAAGTCGAATGAATCCTGCCGTCCTCGCCTACTACCTTCAGAAGTCCTGTAACGTATGTGTTCTGCAGCTTTGTAAGCGCACGGTATTCGGTTATCAGCGGAACTATAGGGTGCTTGTCCATAAGGCTTTCAAGCACATCGGCGTTTGTGGAATAGCCTGTTTTTGTCTTTTTGGCGCTGGGCAATGCAAGTTTTTCAAAAAGCACGCTTCCGAGCTGTTTTGGCGAGCCTATATTGAATTCATAGCCTGCGTATTCATAGATCTCACGGCTGATCTTTTCAGCCTTTTCGCAAACCTCTTTACCGAAAGCCTTTATACCGTCTGCGTCAATGCTTACCCCTTCACGCTCCATAGCCACAAGCACAGTGGCAAGAGGTATCTCTATATCGGTAAGGACTGCCGCAGAGCCTGTTTCGCCGATTTTGCGATTAAGTATATCGTTGAGGGCGGCAACGGTTATCGACTTTTCCTGTATGCTGTTTCCCTCCGGAACTCCGTACTGAGCGCAGAGCCTTGACAGGCTGTAATCGTTTGAATCGGGGTCGGCAAGGTAAGCCGCAAGCGTTGTATCAAAACGGTTGTTCTTAAGCCTTTCACAGCCGGTAACTGTCAGCGTTTCCTTTATATCAAAGGTGTACTTCGTGCTGTCGCTGTCGGCATAGGCTTTAAGCTCCCCGTCGGACAATTTTACCGGAGCGCCTACTGTGCCTGCGTATACGCTCCCCTCCTGCGTCAGAACTATATCGCCCGCAGGCATTGCGGGTATCTGCTTTGCGGCGGATTCTTCCAAAGCCTCTTTTGAGCCTGCCGGAGCGGAAGTCGGGTGCAGCTTCAGCTTCTGGAGCATCTTGTACATTTCAAGCTCCGACAGCAATTTTGCAAGCTCGGCATCGTCACGTTCTTTCGGAACATAATGTGAAAGCTCGGTATCAATAGGTGCGGTAAGGCATATTTCGGCAAGCTGTCTGCTCATATAACAGCTTTCCTTGCCGTTTTCGAGCTTTGTGCGTACACCCTTTGTGATAAGCGTTGAGCCGATGTTTTCATAAACTCCGTCCACGCTTGCAAATTCCTTTATAAGCGAAAGAGCGGTCTTTTCACCTATGCCGGGAACACCCGGAATATTGTCGCTCGAATCGCCCATAAGCGCCTTTACTTCTATCATCTGTTTCGGGGTCACGCCGTACTCCTCCATAATAACATCGGGCGTGTAGTAAATGTCGCCTTTTGTCTTGGCAAGTCTTACGGTAACGTAATCATTAACAAGCTGGAACGAGTCACGGTCGCCCGTTGACACTGTACAGGGTATCTTCTTATCCGCACAGGCGGCTGAAACAGTTCCGATTATATCATCGGCTTCAAAGCCCTCTTTTTCGATAATGGTTATTCCCATTGCGGTGATTATCTTTTTCATATAGGGGAGCTGTTGTGCAAGGTCTTCGGGCATACCCTTGCGGTTTGCCTTATAGCCGTCATACATCTTATGGCGGAATGTCGGCGCTTTAAGGTCGAAAGCTACCGCTATCATATCCGGATTTACGTCCTTTTCAAGCATAAGCAGAGTGTTCATAAAGCCTGTTACGGCATTTGTGGCAACACCTCTTGAATTTGTCAGCACACGGATACCGTAGAACGCACGGTTTAATATGCTGTTGCCGTCAATAATAAGAAATCCCATATTTATCCTTTCGAGCAGAGGTCAGATTGATTTTTTCGGTGATTTGGCGATTTATAATTATAGTATAACATAAATCAAGTCGGTGTAAACCGACACGGCGGTACGCCGTATTTTGTCGTCAGA
>ENA-ORMS01001106-ORMS01001106.1-human-gut-metagenome-genome-assembly--contig:-NODE-1106-length-23589-cov-6.465157_pt1 | contig 23589 bp, 19 predicted proteins | sample MGYA00242104_ERZ508997 | MGnify/ENA primary metagenome ERZ508997 (study PRJEB26280, sample SAMEA2338704) | human gut metagenome | biome: human gut; feature: human-associated habitat; material: faeces... | reverse complement strand
TAGATGATGTGCTTGGCGGCCAGGATGCCTGCCAGCTTGTCGGTGGTAGCCTTGTCAGCGCCCTCGAGCATCATGCCCGCGCCCTTCTGAGGAGGCGTGAAGGAGGTCAGAATATTGGTGGGAGAACCGGCCAGACCGATGGTGCTCTTATCGATCAGGGGGTGATCCTTCAGGGTCTCATAGGTCATGGTGACCAGAGGCTTGCTGTAGCACTCGAACGCGCCGCCCACGGACAGGTAACGCGGGGTGTTCAGCTCCTTGATGCAGGTGATCATGCAGGGGGTCTTGACCTTGATGGTCATGTAGCCGTCCTCCAGCATACGCTTGACGGTCAGGGTGTCGCCGTTCTTGGTGATCTCGCCGGCGTAGGTGACCTGGGGCAGGTGCAGCTTCTCAGCGATCTGCGGGCCGACCTGGGCGGTATCACCGTCGATGGCCTGACGGCCAGCCAGGATGACGTCGTCCTTCTCGATGCCGTAGGTGTCGATGGCGGCAGCGATGATCTGGGAGGTAGCGTAGGTATCAGAACCGCCGAACTCACGGGCGGTGACCAGCACACCCTCGTCCACGCCCATGGCCATCAGCTCACGCAGCATGCCCTCGGCGGGAGGAGGACCCATGGTGAACGCCACGACCTTGCAGCCCAGCTCGTCCTTGAGAGCCAGGGCGGCCTCGACGGCGTTCAGGTCATCGGGGTTGATGATGGTCTGCATGGACGCACGGTCCAGAGTACCATCGGGATTCACGGCCACCTTACCGGAGGTATCGGGGACCTGCTTAACAGTAACAAGAATTTTCATTTTACCTTTTACCTCCTACCTTACTTAACGCCCAGATTGCTGGCGATGACCATACGCTGCACCTCGGAAGTGCCCTCGTAGATCTCGGTGATCTTGGCATCGCGCATCATGCGCTCAACGGGATACTCACGGGTGTAGCCGTAACCGCCGAACAGCTGGACGGCGCGGCGGGTCACATCGGAGGCGGCCTCGGCGGCGAACAGCTTGGCCATGGCAGCGTCCATGGAGTAAGGCTCGTGGTTCTGCTTCTTCATAGCGGCGGAGTAGACCAGGAACTGCGCGGCCTGCATACGGGTGTGCATCTCAGCCAGCTGGAACTGGGTGTTCTGGAACTGGGAGATGCGCTTGCCGAACTGTACGCGCTCCTTGGTATAGGCGATTGCCTCATCAATAGCGCCCTCGCCGATACCCAGTGCCTGTGCAGCCACGCCTACGCGGCCGCCGTCCAACGTACCCATGGCGATCTTGAAGCCTTTCCCCTCCTGTCCCAGCAGGTTCTCCTTGGGGACGATGCAGTCCTCAAAGATCAGGTCGGAGGTAGCGCTGCCGCGGATACCCATCTTCTTCTCGTGCTTGCCAATGGAGAAACCAGGAAAATCCTTCTCCACAATGAATGCAGAAATGCCGTGGTTGCCCTTGGACTTATCCGTCATGGCGAACACCACGAAGGTTTCCGCCTCGGTAGCATTGGTAATAAAGCACTTGGTGCCGTTGAGCACATAATGGTCGCCCTCCAGCACGGCAGTGGTCTGCTGTCCGGAGGCATCGGTACCGGCGCCGGGCTCGGTCAGGCCGAAGGCACCCAGCTTGCGGCCGCTAAGCAGATCAGGCAGATACTTCATCTTCTGCTCCTCGGTGCCGTAGGCGTAAATGGGATAACTGCACAGGGAGGTATGCGCGCAGATAATGACAGATGTTGTTCCGCAGGTCTTGGCAATTTCCTCTACGCAGATGGCGTATGCCAGATTATCGCCGCCCGCGCCGCCATATTTTTTTGGAAACGGGATGCCCAGCATTCCCAGCTTGGCCAGCTTGGGGATCGTTTCTTTGGGAAAGCGTTCCTCTTCGTCCAATTCGGCAGCCAAAGGCTTGACCTCATTCTGGGCGAACTCCCGATACATCTTGCGGAGCAGCTCGTGCTCCTTGGACAGTTTGAAATCCATGTTTATCTCCTTCGGGTATAATCAGCAGTCGTGGCTCACAGACCCATGCTGCCGGCGATGACGATACGCTGCACCTCGCTGGTGCCCTCGTAGATCTCGGTGATCTTGGCGTCGCGCATCATGCGCTCCATGGGGTAGTCGTTGGTGTAGCCGTAGCCGCCGAACATCTGCAGCGCCTTTGTGGTGACCCACATGGCCGTCTCGGAGGCACTGAGTTTGGCCATGGCCGCCTCGCGGCTGCAGCGCTTACCTTCCTGCTTCAGGGATGCTGCCTGATAGGTCAGCAGTCGGGCAGACTCGCAGCGTAGTGCCATATCGGCGAAGGTGAACTGGGTATTCTGGAACTTGCTGATGGGCTTGCCGAACTGCACGCGGGTCTTGGTATACTCCACGGCTTCCTTCATGGCGCCCTCGGCGATGCCCAGCGCCTGGGCGGCGATGCCGATACGGCCCACGTCCAGCGTCTGCATGCAGATCTTGAAGCCCTTGCCCTCCTGGCCCAGCAGGTTCTCCTTGGGCACGATCATGTCGGTGAACACGATCTCGGAGGTGTGGACGCCGTGCAGGCCCATCTTGTTCTCCACCTTGCCCACGGAGAAGCCCGGGAAGGAACTCTCGATGATAAAGGCGGAAAGGCCCTTGGTGCCCTTGGACTTGTCTGTCATGGCGAAGATCACGAACACACCAGCCTCGGGGCCGTTGGTGATGAAGATCTTGGCGCCGTTGATGACATAGTGGTCGCCCTCCAGACGGGCCTCCGTCTGGGACTTGGAGGCGTCGGAGCCGGCGTTAGGCTCGGTGATGCCCATGCCGCCCAGCACGCCGCCCTTCGTCAGCATGGGCAGGTACTTGCGCTTCTGCTCCTCGGTGCCGTTCTCATAAATGGGAGCGCAGCACAGAGAGGTGTGAGCGGAAACGATAACAGCAGTGGTGCCGCAGACCTTGGCCAGCTCTTCCACGCACATGGCATAGGACAGGACGTCGCCGCCGGCGCCGCCGTACTCCTTGGGAACGGTCATGCCCATGATGCCCAGCTGGAACATTTTCCTGATGTTCTCGGCGGGGAACTCGTGGGTTCGGTCGATCTCAGCCGCGATGGGTTTGACCTCGTTCTCGGTGAATGCCGCGATCATTTTGCGGATCAGTTCCTGCTCACGATTCAAAGAAAAATCCATATGCTATCCTTTCTTCATATATTCGTCGTTTTCTGCCTTACCGCATGGCGATAGTGACCTCTGCCGTGGCGGCCAGATCACCGTTCTCCTTACGCAGTTCGGTACGACAGACCACCTTGGCCTTGGCCTCGTTGATCTCTGCCACCTCGGCGCGGACGGTCACCACGTCGCCAGGCAGGATGCCCTTGAGGAATCTGGCGTTGTTGATGGATGCGAACAGCGGCGTCAGGCCCGCGTACTTCTCACCGGTCATGATGAGGATATCCGAGGCCTGTGCCATGCACTCCACGGACAGCACACCGGGAAAAATGGGATTACCGGGGAAATGGCCCTTGAAAATATCCCATTCCGGGCGGATGGTGAGCTTCGCCTCGATACGCTGCATGGGCTCCAGCGTGACCACCTCGTCGATGAGCAGCATGGGGGGCCGGTGCGGCAGGATGTCCATGACCTGCTGATGATCCAGTGCGATTTCAGACATAAAACAACATACTCCCTTCTATATTTGCCCGTCGGCGGAGGCAGTGCCTGCGATGCAGGCGTCAGCGCTCCTCAGTTTTGTCATTCTCCACACCGGCGATGCGGGCGGCGAACTGCTTCTTGTTCTCCAGAGAGGACAGTTTGGAGTACATGACCTTCTGGGCCTGAGGAGAACCTGCACCGTGCATGGACTCCACCAGCGCGGTGCCGCCGGTCATGTTCTCGATAAGACGTGCCACGCGCATGCGGTTCTCCGTGGACACGCCCTCCACTCCGTGGAGGTACTTCTCCACATAGTGGCCCACCTCGGGGCTCTTCAGGTCGGACTCGGAGGGCATGGTGGCGATGATGCCGCCGCCGATGTCCTGTGCCAGACGGTCGATCTCATAGATGAGTTGGGTGACATTGTGCTTGCCCACGTTGGCCAGCAGCGGGTCTACGAAGTACGCGCCGGAGGGCGTACACTTGCCCTCGCAGGAGCAGGCCAGGGAGCAGGCGTACAGCGTCTCCTCCTTGTGGATCATCTCATTGAGCTTCTCCTTGATATGACCGGCCTTGCCGTAGCCGCTGTAATCGGCCATCAAGGCCGCAGCGCCGATGACCACATCGGACACGCCGCTCTTGCAGCCGCCGTAGTTGGCGCGGTGATAGCAGGCAAAGCGCTCCACCAGCAAGCCGGAGAAGGCGGTCTCGCCGCACATGAACACCCGCTCCCACGGGACGAACACGTTGTCCAGCACCGTCAGGCATTCGCCGCCCACGATGCCGTAGCGGGCGTTGCCCTGATCCACTTCGCCGCCGCACTTGCGGTCGTCGTTGGTCTGGCGTCCGAAGATGTGGATGACGCCGGGAGCGTCCACAGGCAGGGCGCAGCACACGGCATACTCCGCCTCGTCCTCCTTCATGCCCATGGTGGGCATGATCAGCATTTCGTGGCTGTTGACCATGCCGGTCATGTGGGCCTTGGCGCCCCGGATGATGATGCCGTCCTCCCGCTTCTCCACCACGTGTACGAACATATCGGGATCCTTCTGCTGACCGGGACGCAGGCTGCGGTCGCCCTTCACGTCGGTCATGGCGCCGGAGATCATCAAATCGTTCTCCTGCACGTACTCCAGAAACTTTCTGAACCGCTGATGATAGTTGGTGCCCATGGCCTCATCGATCTCGTAGGTCACGGAATAGGTGGCGTTCATGGCGTCGAAGCCCACGCACCGCTGATAGCAGGTGCCGGTCTTCTGGGAGATCATGCGCAGCATCTTCACCTTTTTCACCAGATCCTCGGCAGACTGGTGGATGTGGGTAAAGCGGTTGATCTTCTTGCCGGTCAAGTGGGAGGTGGCGGTCATCAGATCCTCGTACTCCTTGATACCGGCCAGTGCGTAGGTCATGGCGGCAGCATTGACATGGCCGCGGATGAAGGGATGATCGATGAGGGTCTCGGGATCCAGCAGCTCGCCCTTCAGGTACACCTTGATGTTCCGGCGGCGAAGGCTGTCCTTATATTCCTGTGCAGTTTTCATCTGTACGTATCCTTTCTTTTTCGGCCTTGCGGCTTATTTCTGCCCACTCATGGCGGCATAGGTCTCGTAGCGCTCCCGGGCGTCGTTCTGGGCGTGCTGGAACAGCTTCTCCGCCTCCTCGGGGAACTTGGCGGCCATGGCGGCAAAGCGGCGTTCGCCCTTAACGAAATCCACGTAGCTGCCGGTAGGCGCCTTGGAATCCAGCTGGAAGGGATTCCGGCCCTCCGCAGCCAGACGGGGATCGTAGCGGTATAGGTTCCAGTAGCCGGACTCCACCGCGCGCTTCATCTCCTGCTGGGCATGGCTCATACCGCCGGGGATGCCGTGGGCGGTGCAGGGGGCGTAGGCGATGACCACAGCAGGGCCGGGATAGGACTCTGCCTCGCGGACAGCACGCAGCGTCTGGGCGGGATCTGCGCCCATGGCCACCTGTGCCACGTAGATGTAGCCGTAGCTCATGAGCATGCGGCCCAGATCCTTCTTCTTGGTGCGCTTACCGGCAGCAGCGAACTGGGCGGTAGCACCCATGTTGGTGGCCTTGGATGCCTGTCCGCCGGTGTTGGAGTACACTTCGGTATCCATGACCAGCATGTTGATGTCCTTGTTGGCCGCCAGCACGTGATCCAGACCGCCGAAGCCGATGTCATAGGCCCAGCCGTCGCCGCCGAAGGCCCACACGGACTTCTTGCTGAGGAACTCGGGATTCTTCAGGATGTACTCCACGGCAGTGTCGTGCTCGCCGCCCTTTTCCACGGTGCGCAGGGCCGCCAGCAGCTCGTCGGCCGCCTTACGGCTGGCCTGGGCATCACCCTTGCTCTCTAGATAGACCTTGCACTCCCGGGCGGCCACGCCGGCCTCCAGCAGCTTCTTCACAGCGCTTTCCAGCTCGGCGTTGATGGTATCGTGGGCGGAGAGGAAGCCGAAGGCGAACTCGGCGGTGTCCTCAAACAGGGACTGCTCCCACGGAGCGCCGAAGCCACGCTCGTCCTTGCAGTAGGGAGTGCTGGGCAGGCAGCCGCCGTGGGCGGCGGTGCAGCCGGAGGCGTTGGCGATGTACATATGGTCGCCGAACAACTGGGTGACCATCTTGACATAGGCCGTTTCGCCGCAGCCGGCGCAGGCGGGCGGGAATTGATAGTAGTGGCGTGCGAACTGCAGGCCCTTGATGTTCTTCTTGTTGACCGCGTCCTCCTTGATGGAGACGTGATCCACCGCGTAGTCCCAGTTGCTGCGGTCGGCCATCATGGTCTCCGCGCTGACCATAGTCAGCGCCGTATCCTTGGCCAGGCAGCTGGTGACGCACTGGCCGCAGCCCAGACAGTCGTAGGGGGACACCTGGATGCGGTACTGGTACTTGTCCAGACCGGCGCCGCGGGCCTGCACGGTCTCAAAGGACGCCGGTGCGGCGGCTTTCTCCTCGTCCGTCAGCAGGAAGGCGCGGATGGCGGCATGGGGACACACCAGAGAGCACTGGTTGCACTGCACGCACTTGGCGGCGTCCCATCTAGGCAGCAGCACGGCGTCGGTACGCTTGTCGTACACGGAGGTGCCGCTGGGCCATGTACCGTCCACGGTACCGTACTTCTGGAACAGGGACACCGGCAACTTGTCGCCCTCCAGCTGATTCATGGGCTCGATCAGGTCGTGCAGGAAGTCGGCGGGCTTGCTCTCGGCAACGGCCGCATCCTTGGCGTCCTTCCAGCTCTCGGGGATCTCAACCTTGTGCAGGGCACTGACACCCTCGTCCACGGCGGCACAGTTCATATCCACCACCTTCTGGCCTGCCTTGACCAGATAGGTCTTGTTGATGGCGTCCTTCATGGCCTTCACCGCCACATCCATGGGGATGATGTCGGCCAGTTGGAAGAAGGCGGCCTGCAGCACGGTATTGGTGCGGTTGCCCAACCCCAGCTTCAGGGCAATGTCGGAGGCGTCGATGGTATAGAAGTGGGCGTTCTTCTCTGCCAGCCGGCGCTTCAGGGAGGTGGGCAGCTTCTCGTCCAGTTCATTGGCGCTCCAGCGGCAGTTCAGCAGGAACGTACCGCCCTGCTTCAACTCGCGAGCTACGTCGAACTTCTCCAAATACGCCGCATTGTGCACGGCTACGAAGTCCGCGGACTGCACCAGATAGGTGGCATGGATGGGCTCATCGGAGAAGCGCAGGTGGCTTTGGGTCACACCTCCGGACTTCTTGGCGTCATAGTAGAAATAGGCTTGGGTGTACTTATCGGTGGCCTCGCCGATGATCTTCACGGAATTCTTGTTGGCACCCACGGTGCCGTCCCCGCCCACGCCCCATAGCTTGCAGGACACCATGTGCTTGCCGCTGGTGTCGATCTCCTCATAGGGCAGAGAGGTAAAGGTCACGTCGTCGTTGATGCCAATGGTGAAGCTGTTCTTAGGCTTGTCCAGCAGCAGGTTATCGTACACCGCCTTCATCATGCCGGGGGTAGTATCCTTGCCAGACAGGCCGAAGCGGCCGCCCACGATGGCATCGAACTTCCGGCCAGAGTCCACCAGTACAGATTTCACGTCCAGATACAGGGGCTCACCGGCGGAGCCGGACTCCTTGGTGCGGTCCAAAACGGCCACACGGGTCACGGTCTCGGGCAGGGACCCCAGGAAGTATTCGGAGGAGAACGGCCGGAATAGGTGGACGGATATCATACCCACCTTGCGGCCGTGGGCGTTCAGGTAGTCCACCGTCTCCCGCAGGGTCTCTGCGCCGGAGCCCATGGCTACCACGCACTCGGCCGCGTCAGCCGCGCCGTAGTACTCGTAGGGTGCGTAGTGACGGCCGGTAAGCTTGTTAATCTCGTCCATGTAGTGGGCCACGATGCCTGGAATGGCGTCATAGTGGCCGTTGGAGGCCTCGCGGCCCTGGAAGAAGGTCTCGCCGGTGGCCGTGGTGCCGCGGATGCTGGGATGCTCGGGGTTCAGGCTGTTGCGGCGGAAGGCGTCGATCTGGTCGAAGTCCACCAGTGGCAGCACCTCGTCATAGTCCAGCGCGTCGATCTTCTGCATCTCGTGGGAGGTACGGAAGCCGTCGAAGAAGTGCATGAAGGCGTGACGTGCCTTGATGGCGGACAGATGAGCCACCACGCCCAGATCCATGGCCTCCTGTGGGCTGGCGGAGGCCAGCATGGCCAGGCCGATGGACCGGCAGGTCATCACATCGGAGTGGTCGCCGTAGATAGCCCACATGTTCTGGGCCACGGTACGGGCGGAGACGTGGAACACACCGGGCACCTGCTCACCGGCAATGCGGAACATAGGCGGGATCATCAGCATCAACCCCTGGGACGCAGTGTATGTCGTGGTCAGGGCGCCGGCCTGCAGGGAGCCGTGGCAGGTACCTGCGGCGCCCGCCTCGGACTGCATCTCGATAACCTTCACAGGCTGGCCGAACAGGTTCTTCTTACCCTTGGCCGCCCACTCATCCACCACCTCCGCCATCTGAGAGGATGGGGTGATGGGGTAAATGGCCGCCACTTCAGTAAACGGATAGGAGGCATACGCCGCAGCGGTGTTGCCGTCCATAACAACTTTATGTGACATTGATCTATACCTCGATTCTCTTTGACCGAATTTGAAGTATCAGGCAACACCTCAAGGCTGCTTGCCGATGTAGGCCAGCACGCCGCCGTCCACGTACAGCACCTGGCCGTTCACAAAGTTGGAGGCGTCGGAGGCCAGGAACACGGCGGGGCCCATCAGATCCTCCGGCTCGCCCCAGCGGCCAGCAGGGGTGCGGCCCACGATGAACTGGTCGAAGGGATGACGGCTGCCATCGGGCTGGCGCTCGCGCAGCGGCGCAGTCTGCTGGGTGGCGATGTAGCCGGGCCCAATGCCGTTGCACTGGATGTTCTTGCTCCCGAACTCGGCGCAGATGTTCTGGGTCAGCAGTTTCAGACCGCCCTTGGCCGCGGTGTAGGCCGCCACTGTCTCACGGCCCACAGCGCTGAGGATGGAGCAGACGTTGATAATCTTGCCGTGGCCCCGCTCCACCATGCTGGGCAGAACGGCCTTGGACACGATAAACGGCGCCACCAGATCCACGTCCACCACACGGCGGAAATCCTCCACGTCCATATCACACATGGGGATGCGTTTGATGATACCGGCATTATTTACCAGGATGTCCAGGGGCGCCACGTCCTTCTCGATAGCATCGATGAGGGCCTTGACCTTCTCCTCGTCAGTGACGTCGCAGGCATAGCCCTTCACATCGGTGATACCCTCGGCCTCATAGGCCCTCAGCGCCTTCTCCACGGAAGCGTCGCTGGTGGCGCAGAACACTACCTTTGCGCCTGCACCGTGGAGCGCGGTGGCGATGGCGAAGCCAATGCCGTAGCAGCCGCCGGTGACCAGCGCAGTCTTGCCTGTCAGGGAAAACTTATCCATGATCTGGTTCATTTAAATATCCTCCATTCCTTTGCTCGGCGATCAGTGCATGATCTTACCGCCGGTGATGTTGATGGACTGGCCCGTCATGTTGTCCGCGAAGTCAGAGGACAAGTACAGGAACATGCGGGCAACATCCTCCATGGTCTGCGCGCGCTTGAGAGGGATATCCTGCAGCCGGGATTGGAAGTACGCTTCGGCGTCGCCGCCCTGACGGCGGATGTCATCCAGCGCCCGTTCCCAGATGTTGGTGCGGACCACGCCGGGGCACACACAGTTGACGTTGATGTTGAAGGGCGCTGCGTACTGGGCGATGGACTGGGTCATACCGGCTACGGCGAACTTGGACGCGGTGTAGGCAACGTTGGTGTGGAAGCCGTACTTGCCGGCCTGGGAGCACATATTCACGATCTTGCCCGCACGGTTGGGGATCATGATGCGCAGCACCGCCTGGTCCACGAAGTAGGTGCCCTTGGCGTTGATATCCATCTGCTTGTCGTAGTCTGCCTCGGTGGATTTCATGAAGTCCACAGCGCCGAACACACCTGCCACATGGTTCAGGATGTCGATGCGGCCGAGGGTCTTGACGGACAGCTCCACCATAGCGTCCACCTCGCTCTTGACGGTGACGTTGCACTTAGTGGCCACCGCCTTGACGCCGTACTTCTCGATGGCCTCCCTAGCGGTGGCCTCGGCGGTCTCAGCGTTCACGTCGGAGACAACCAGATTCGCGCCTGCGGCGGCCAGCATCAGCGCCGTGCAGCGGCCCATACCGCCGCCTCCTCCGGTGACAATGGCGTTTTTGCCCTCCAGCGAGATGGCGACACCTTTCACATTTTCCTGCATAACTGATCGATCCTTTCTGATTAAATCTTCTGCTTTTGTCAGATTCTCTGTTTTTGCTGAATCTTTTGGTTTTGTCAGATATTCTGTTCTTGCCGGAGCTTTTGCTCTAGTCAGGCCCTCCGTGCAAAGCCCTGCCCGCCCGAGTGGAAAGTGAACACGTGTTCCTTTTTGTGCAAAAAATTTTCCCTTGTTCAGTTTTCCTCTTACTTCCCTGCTTTCTGTCACTTTCTCTGCCTGGAAGCAGCTTTCCAGATATCTATAAGCTTAGGTAATCGTATTGTATCATAAAGATATTAGTTGTGCAAGTGTTTTTTACACGTGTTGCAAGTTGCCGATTTGGCCTATAAAAATCTATAAAATTTGTCCAAATCCATTGACGATTCGAAAAAAGCAGGTATAATAGATATTGTCGTGTCCCATTACTATTTTATATATATTGGAGCAGTCATGAATACATCCGAGATCGCCAAGCTGGCTCACGTGTCCCGCACCACTGTTTCACGTGTCCTGAACGGCCACCCCAACGTTTCCGAAAAGACCCGCCGGCGGGTGGAGAGCATTGTGCGCGAGTATCATTTTTTCCCTGATGCAGCTGCGCGGAACCTTGTCGGGAAGCAGAGCAAGGTCTTCGGCCTTTTCATTGTTGATCTGGCCGCCGTGCAGGATGAGTATACGATCTCGCGTTCGCAGTTCTTCTACGACTATATCGCCTTCGCCATCGACATCGCCAACCGCCACGGCTACAATCTGATGATCACCATCCTCCACGAGGAGAACATGAGCGACATCGACCGTCTGTTCCAAAGCCGCAGCATTGCCGGCGGTATTCTGATGGGCGACCACATCGATCAGGCTGTTCTGGCGCGGCTCGCCGCCCACGAGTACAAGCTGGTGCTGTACAACCAGACCCGCCGCAGCCCCGCGCCCAACATCATCACCGTCAATTACGACAACTTCAAGTGCGGACGTCTGGCCGGTGAAGCGCTGGTCGATCAGGGCCACCGAAGGATCGGTCTGATCACCGGCGAGATCAACAAGATCACCGTGCAGGATCGTCTGGACGGCTTTGAAACGGCGCTGACCTCCGCCGGCATTCCCTTTGACCGGGAAAAATACCTGGAGCACGGCGCTTTCAACCGCCGTTCCGGCGGTTATGACGCCACTATGACGCTGCTACAGCACAACAAGGACGACCTCCCCACTGCGCTGTGCGCCGCCTCCGCCTCTATGCTGATGGGCGCTTTCGCTGCCATCCGTGACTATGGCCTGCGGGTGCCAGAGGACATCTCTCTTATCGGCATCGACGAGGTGGACATGGCCGTGTACACCACGCCGCCGCTGTCCATCGTGGCCACCTCCTGCGAGGCCGCCGCCAAGGAGACGGTACTCCGTCTCATTGAGCTGGTAGAGCAGGGCAAGGCGTCTCAGAGCGACTACGTCATCCCTGACGTGGATCTGTACCTCCGCAAGAGCGTCCGCCAGATTCAGGACTAACGCCCCGAAACAGCGAAAAGGCTGACAGCCGAGAGACTTCGGCTGTCAGCCTTTTTATTGGCGCTTGCATGGGCGCGGCCGCCGCGGAAACGCTTTCCGCCTCACCCCTTCATCTCACACAGCAGCAGATGATCCGCCGTCAGGCACAGCCGATCGTGCTGATTGAACACCTGCACATTTTCCACCACAAAGCCCTTTCCCACGTGCTTGGGGCTGGGGTACTTGTCTTTGATGGTCACCTTCACATGGATGGTGTCGTTGATAAACACAGGGCGAATAAACCGCAGCTTGTCATAGCCGTAGGAGAAGGCCACGGGGTTGATGACGGACGCGGTCATTCCTACGCCCACGCTGAACACCAGAGTACCGTGGGCAATGCGCTGGCCGAAGTCCGTAGTCTTACACCATTCTGCGTCCATATGATGGGGGAAGAAATCGCCGGTCTGACCGGCGTGCATCACCACGTCCGTCTCGGTAATGGTACGGCCCACCGTCTCACGGACAGTGCCCACCTGATAATCCTCATAGTAAATATCCTGAAACATATCGTTCCTCCTGTTCTATGGTTTTGTCTGTATGGACATTTCCGCAGAGCGAAGCCGCCCTGCGGAAATGCAGTGATCATACCAGATATCCGTTAATAAATCAAATCCACCAGACCTGTGGTCAGGACAGGTACCGCTGCAAAGAGGAACAACTCCACCAGCAGGACAATGTAGAATGGGATGCTCTCTTTTATAAATGTACTCAGCTTGCACTTCGTCTCGTTGCAGACCACGAACATCAGCGTGCCCATAGGAGGCGACAGAGAGCCAATGGCCATGTTGAAGATGAACATCATGGCGAACTGGATGCCGTCGATGCCGTAGGTGCCCGTGGCAATGGGGTACAGCAGGGGCACCAGCACGATCATAGCGGCGTTGCCCTCGATGAACATGCCCACGAACAGCAGGAACAGGTTGCACAGCAGCAGGAACACGTACTTGTTGTCGGTGACCTGCAGCATCAGCTCGGTGATGCTCTGGGGGATGCGCTCCTTGGTCAGCACCCAGGACAGGGCGGAAGCCGCGCCGATGATCATCATGATGCCGGCGGTGGAGATGACGGTCTCCTTCAGGCCCTTCACGATGGTATTCCAGTCGATCTCCTTGTACAGCAGACCCAGGAAGATGGAGTACACCACAGCCACGGTACCGGCCTCGGTAGCGGTGAACGCGCCGATACGGATACCTCCGATGATGACCACGGGCAGGATCAGGGGCAGGATGGCCTGCTTCAGTACAGGGGCCACCTGCTTCCAGTGCAGCCGCTCCTTACGGGTCGGAGCGTAGTCTCTCTTACGGGAGATGATGGACACGGTAATCATCTCACCGATGCACAGCAGCAGACCCACGCCGATACCGGACACGAACAGCTTACCCACAGACAGGTTGGCTAGAGAGCCAAACAGGATCATGGCGATTCCGGGAGGGACCAGGGGGGTAATCATGGCGGAGGCCGCCGTCACCACGCTGGAAAACTCCTTGGACATGCCCTTCTTCTCCATCTCGGGCACCAGCATACGGGCCTCCATGGCCGCGTCGGCCAAAGAGGAGCCGGACAAGCCGCCCATCATGGTGGACAGAAGCACGTTCACCTGTGCCAGACCGCCCCACATGCGGCCGGTCAGCACATCGCACAGTGCCATGATGCGGCGGGTCACGCCGGAGTAGTTCATGAACACACCGGCACAGACGAAGAACGGCACCGCCAGCAGGGAGGTGCTTTGGATTGCGGAGGACACGCGCTGGGCCAGGATCATGGCGTTGACATCGGGGTTCAGAAAGAAGTAGGCCACGCTGCCTGCGATAATGGAGACAAATACGGGCACCTTCAGGAACAGAAGGACCAGCACAAGGATCAGGCCCGCGGAAACAGCAGTGCTCACTCTTCAATTCCCTCCTTTACATCGTTGTTTTCACCCTTACGTGCTGCGCGGAAGTCGGTGAGCTCCTTGTAAATGACGCTGATAATCATCAGCACGCAGCCGATGGGCAGAATCACATACGCCAGAGAGTAAGGGATCTGCAGGAACAGCGTCACCTTGTTGGTAGCCACGCACTGCCCGTAGAACACGCAGCTCTGCCACGTCAGGTACGCCAGGATCAGCAGTTCGATGACCACATCGATCTGCTCAATGGCCTTGCCGATCTTCTTAGGCAGGACATCCACCACGATCTCGATGGCCACGTGGCCGCCGGTACGAAAAGCCGCGCCTGCCGCCAGCATCACCACCCATAGGAACAGCAGGGGCTGCAACTCCTCCATCCAGGCGATGGGATCGCGGAAGATATACCGCTTCAGCACGCCTGCAAAGGTCAGGACGATCAGGCCAGACAGCACGACGCAGGCTAGACTGATGTCCAGGTTTCCCAAGATCTTGCCCAACTTCCCTTTCTTCGATTTTTCCATTTGCCTCACTTCACTTTCTTACTGGATTTTTCTATTCGACAACGGCAGCTCCGCCGCCGTTTATCTCCCTGCTTACACGTAGTTGCACACCCGGGCGATAGCCATCTCAGTATAGCCCAGCGCCTCGGACTTGGTCAGCTTGCCGCTGGCCGTGGCGGCCACCTCAGCAACCAGCGTGTCTGCCAGTTCTGACATCCGCTCCGGCTCCGTCAGCAGCATGCTGGCATCCACGTCGATATTGTCCGACATGCCCGCATAGGTCTGCGGATTGGCCGTCAGCTTGATGATCGGCGCGACAGGATTGCCCGTGGGCGTGCCGCGTCCCGTGGAGAACAGCACCACCTGTGCGCCACCGGCCACCATGGCCGCCACGGAGGACGGGTCGTTGCCCGGGGTGTCCATGATGACAAGGCCCTTCTTGTCGATGATCTCTGAGTACTCGTACACCGCCTCCACCGGACGATGTCCACCCTTGTGGATGCAGCCCAGAGACTTTTCCTCCAGCGTGGTCAAGCCACCCTCCATGTTGCCGGGAGAAGGATTGCCATCCCGCACGTCCTCGCCCACCAGCTTCAGGGCGTTCTCAAAGCGGTGTACGATGTCGTAAATGCGCCGGCTGACCTCCGGCGACCGGCCTCGGCGGGCCAGAATGTGCTCCGCTCCGATGAACTCCGTGGTCTCGGACAGCACCGCCGTGGCACCCATGTCTACCAGTCGGTCGCAGGCCTCGCCGATCAGGGGGTTGGAGGCCAGACCGCTGGTCTGGTCGGAGCCGCCGCACTCCGTTCCCACGATAAGCTCACTGATGGGGAATTCCTCCCGCTGCAGCAGGGACGCGTCTTGTGCCATCCTCTTGGCTGCGCGGGTGGCCCGCTCCACCGTGGCGATGGTGCCGCCGTTCTCCTGGATAACGAACTTCTCCAGCGGCTTATTGGTGCGCTTTTCGATCTCCTCGACCACCAACTCCATCTGACAACCCTCGCAGCCCAGCGAGATCACCACCGTGCCGTACACATTGGGATTGGCCGCCATGCCTGCGATGGTGTCCATTGTCAGCTTCATGTCGCTGGGCACCTGAGAACAGCCGTTCTGATTGTGGAAGGTCACGGCGCCCTCCACCTGCGACGCAACGATGCGGGCCGTATCCGTGGCACAGATACTGGCCGGAAGGATCAGGATCTTATTGCGGACACCCACTTTACCGTCCGGTCTGCGATATCCCCAGAATTCCATGAGCGTACCTCCTTTACAGCGCTTCCCGATGGTTGCGCACGTTGTGGACGTGCACGTGGGAACCGGCAGGGATATCCATCGCCGCGATCCCGATGTGCTCGCCGTATTTTACCACAGGCTCGCCGGCGGGAATATCCCGCACCGCGATCTTGTGGTACATGGGGATGGTATCCATCGCCTGCACCGAGGCCGTCTCGCCGTCCTTGGTCCAGACCACCCCCCAGCCCTTTTCCACCTTTCTCAGGACAACGGCTACGTTGTCCTTCTTATCAATTTTGATTGCCTTTATAGCTTCCATATCGTTTCACGCCTCTTGTCGAGTATTTTCCGTTTCAGTTATTGAAGTCACTGGAGCTGCCCGGCGTCTGAGGCACCAGATACACGCCGTCCTCGATGGTGGCGGGATCCTTGAAATACTTGCGCAGATGGGGGATGCACTCCAGGAACATCTTGGGATGACTCATGCTGATATGGTTGAACAGCACCATATGCTGGTGGATCTGGCCCATGTCGCCCACGTGGGGGATTACGGGCACGCCGCACTTCCTGGACATCAGGCTAATGAGGATGAACTCAGAGATGCCGCCCACGCGCAGGGCATCCACCTGGTTGATCTCCATGGCATTGGCCTGCAGGAAGTTCTTGAACAGCACCTTGTTGGACACGTGTTCACCCAAAGCGATACGAATGGGGTGGAACGCCCGAGCCAGCGTCTGATGCGCCAGAACGTCATCAGGATCGGTGGGTTCCTCCACCCAGTAGGGGTTCATCTCACGCAGCTTATCGATGACCACCAGTGCCTTGGACAGGGTCCACTGCTGGTTGGCGTCCACCATAATGGTGGCGTCGTCACCTGCGGCGGCACGGATAAGCTTGGCCCGGCGCACATCGCGCTCGTAATCGGCAGACCCCACCTTCAGCTTCATGGCGGTAAAACCGTTGGCCACGGCCTTCTTGGTATTCTCCACCACCAACTCGTCAGAATAGTTAAACCAGCCCACGGAGGTGTCATATCCGGGATAGCCGGTTTTCAGAACGCCCATGCGCTCCTCACGGGTAGCGGCGGCGTCCTTCAGGATGGTCAGCGCCTCCTGCTTGGTCATCAGGTCCTCCACATAGCGGAAGTCCAACAGCCGTATGATCTCCTCGGGTGTCCGGTCGATCAGCAACTTCCACAGAGGCACGCCCTCTGCCTTGGCCCACAGGTCAAAGCAGGCATTCGTAACGCTGGCCAGTGCCAGATGAATAACACCCTTGTGGGGCCCCAGCCAGCGATAGCACGGGGAATCCGTCAGCGCAGCAAAGGTCTCACCGAAGCTGTTCATCAGCTCGTGGATCTCGCGGCCCACCAGTTCCTGGGCCAGGTACTTCACCGCCGAACAGACTAGGTCGTTGCCCTCACCCAGGGTAAAGGTCAGTCCCGTTCCCTCCAGCGGCGTATCGGTTTTCAGGACGCACACGGCGTAGGCGTACTGCGGTACGGTGTGTACCGCGTCGGAGCCGGCGCCGTTCTCCAGTTGAAATCGTCTATCCTGTACGGCGATGCCTGTGATCTTCACGTTCATACGAATTCCCTCTCCTTTTGCTGGTTCCCGTTATTTTCTGGTTTCTCGTGTATCTTTTCCGATGTAAAAGCTGTATGCCAGAGATGGGAAAGAGGGCAAGCCGGCGGCAGCTGCACACTGACTTGCCCTCCCCATCTACCCGATTTCTTAAATGATTCGGTTGACCCGGCAGTAAGCGGAACTTACTTAATCATTTCCTTGATCATGTCATACAGGCCATCGCGCCACTGAGCGGTGACAGTAGGATCGCTGTACAGAGGACGGACAGCCTCGGCAAAGGCGGCGCGTTCCTCGTCGGTCAGGTCGATCAGGGTCACACCGCTGTCCACGATCTTCTTCTGGAAGTCGCCGGCGCTGGCGGTCTGCACATCATTGTTGTACAAACCAGCCTCGTCACCGGTCTCGGACAGGATGGTGCGCTGCTCGTCGGTCAGGTTCTCCCACACGCTCTGGCTGCAGATCCACTGGCAGAACATATTGACATGGTGGGTGGTGGTCATGTACTTGGCTACCTCATAGTAAGCACCGCCGTACAGAGTGGAGTAGGTGTTCTCCAGGCCGTCGATGGTACCCTGCTGCAAAGCGGTGTAGCAGTCGCCGATGGCCATAGCAGTGGGAGCCGCGCCCATCAGCTCGAAAGCCTTGACATAGGAGGCGGTGTTAGGGGTGCGCAGAATCAGACCCTTCATATCGGCAACGGTCTTGACAGGCTTGGTGGTGATGATGTTGCGCTCACCGAAGATCCAATTGGTGGTGACGATATGGATGCCGTTCTGCTCCAGCAGGGCGGCCTGCTCAGCCCACCAATCGCTGGCGATAACCTTCCAGCACTGGTCGAAGTTGTCGAACACATAGGGAGCGGAGGTGATGTCCAGTTCGGGAGCGCCGTAGCCGGCTAGGAAGGAGCCGTCACACACGGTGATAACGGGTTCGCCCATCACGATCTGATCCATCAGATCGGACTTGGAACCCAGCTGACTGGAGGGGAACAACTGCAGCTCGATGGTGCCGTTGCTGCGCTCGTCCACCAGCTCCTTCCACTTGTTGACAGCGTCATCGATGGGTTCGCCGGGGTTGTTCTCGTAAGCAACCTGCAGCGTCACCTTCGCAGTGGTATCGCCGTTGTTGGCATCATCGCCGGTGTTAGTGTTGTTGCCGGTATTGATGCCGTCATTCTGCTTGCCGCAGGCCGCCAGGCTTAGAACCATGACCACGGACAGAAGCAGAGCAAGGATCTTCCTTGTCATCTTCATGATTTTTTCTCCTTTTTCTGATATTTTTCGTACCTGCTTTTTCGGTTTGGCGGATGCGCAGCCGCCGTACGACTCTGGGAGGAGACTCTTGCGGTGGTGAAGCGTCACTCGCGAACCTTGCCCTGATTATAAACACGCGTCCAAAACCTGTCAAGAGATTCACATAGGATTTTTAACTCGTGTAGCAATTTTCTACGGATACGTAAATTTTCCCTCCCTAAAACTGTAATTTCTCACAAAATCGTGATTTCTTTCTACAATTTACCGTGATTTTTTCAACTTTTTCTGCGGCTATGTCCCTGATTTCCGGCAAGATGCGCCTCTGGAACGTCACAAAATCCCCGTGGGATACATGGAAACAGTTGACAATCAGTTCACACGTGTGTATTCTATAATCAGTAACCTGCGCAGCGCGCTATGCGACTGCGCCAACGGAGCAAGCATGAGGGAGAAAAAATATGGAACTGAAAGGCATCACCTGGGATCACGCCCGGGGTTATAACCCGCTGATCCCCGTCAGCGCCGAATTCTGCAAGGCCCACCCTGGCGTGGAGATCAGTTGGATGAAGCGCTCTTTGAAGGATTTTGAGGACTTTCCCGTCAGCAGGCTGGCGGAGATGTATGACATGATCATGATCGACCACCCCTACATGACCGCCGGCAGCCGCGCTGGCTTCCTGCTGGACCTCAGCAGTCTCATCGAACCGTCCTATTTTGACATGCTGGTCAAGGACACCGTGGGTCCCAGCCTGGAGAGTTACTGCGTCAACGGCCACTACTACGGCCTGCCTGTGGACGCTGCCGCCCAGGTGGCGGCCGAGAACGCCCCCGTCCTGGCGGCGCTGGGCGTGGAGACGCCCCGAACCGTGGAGGAGGCCATCCGGCTCAGCGGCCGCATCGGCAAGGCTCGCTTTGCCCTGCCGCTGGTGCCCACCCACCTGTTCAGCACCTTCATGAGCCTCACCGCCCAGTGTAGTGACAGCTCGTATTTCAATCCGGACACCGGCATCCGCACCGGTGCCGCAGAGCAGGCTGCCGACCTGCTGTACCGCCTGATCGCCGTGTCCAACCCCGTCTCCTTCCAGCGGGACCCTATCACCCTGCTGGACGACATGAGCCGGTTCGACGAGATCGTCTACTCCCCCTTTATCTATGGCTACGTCAACTACTCCCGCGTCGGCTATGCACCGCATCTGATCACCTTCGTGGATGCCCCGCTGGTCCGTCTAGACGCAGCCGCCTCCACCCAAATCGGCGGCGTGGGCATCTCCCTGACAAAACACCTGACGGTAGAGCAACTCCCTGCGGCGGTGGAGTTTGCCAAGTATCTGGCCTCTCCGGAGGTGCAGCGCGGTACCTATACCCAGGCCGATGGCCAGCCCGCCTCTCGCGCCGCATGGCTGGATGAGGGCAATAACCGTCTGACCAACAACTTCTTCAAAAACACCATCCGCACGCTGGACAAGGGCTTCCTGCGTCCCAAGACCGACTTCTGGAACGAGTTTCAGGAGGCCGCGTCCCACCAGCTGTACCGTCAGGTGGAAAGTGGCCTGCCCCCTGCGGAGCTGGTGGCCGCCTTCAACGACTTGTACGCGGACATGCGAGCAAAGGAGGATCACATATGAATCGACCTTTAGAGGGCATCATCGCTCTGGATTTCAGCCAGTATCTGGCCGGCCCCAGCGCCGCCCTGCGTCTGGCGGATCTGGGTGCACGGGTCATCAAGGTGGAAAACCCCAAGACCGGTGACAGCAGCCGCCATCTGTCCCTGAAGAACATGGTCTACGATGGGGACAGCGTGAACTTTCAGGCCATTAATCGCGACAAGGAGAGCTTTGCCGCCAACCTGAAGGATCCCGAGGACCTGAAGCTGGTGAAGGCGCTGGTGAAGAAGGCCGACGTCCTCATTGAGAATTTCCGCCCGGGCATTATGGCCAAGTTCGGTCTGGACTATGAGAGCGCCAGTGTCCTGAATCCCCGCCTGGTCTATGCCACCGTCACCGGCTACGGCACAGAGGGCCCTTGGAAAAGTAAGCCCGGCCAGGACCTGCTGCTGCAATCCATGTCTGGCCTGGCCTACACCAACGGCAATGGTGACCAGCCTCCCACGCCGCTGGGCATCTCCATGGCGGACACCTTTGCCGGCAACCACATGGTGGACGGTATTCTGGCCTGTCTGGTCCGCCGCAGCCGCACCGGCAAGGGTGGCCGCGTGGAGGTCTCCCTGCTGGAGTCCATCCTCTATTTGCAGCTGGAAGGCCTGACCACCTATCTCAACAACGGCCATAAGCCACCGGTGCGCAGCCGCGTCTGCAACGCCCACCCCAACGTCCCCGCGCCCTACGGCATCTACGAGACCTCCGATGGCTACATTGCCGTCTCCATGGGCTCTGTCAGCCGTCTGGGTCACATTCTGGGCTGCCCTGAGCTGGCCGCCTACACCGATGAGAGCCAGTGGTTCCAGAAGCGCGATGAGATCCAGACCGTGCTGGCTCGCCATCTCAAGGGACGCCCCACCTCCGTGTGGCTGACGCTGCTGGACGAGGCGGGCTACTGGGCCTCCGCCGTGCTGAACTGGCGGCAGCTCACTGACAGTGCCGCCTATCAGGCGCTGGACTTCTCTCAGGATATCCGCCGGCCTGACCTGCCCCAGCTGTTGACCACCCGCTGCCCCATCCGCTGCGACGGCCAACTCCTCAGGACCCGCAAGTGGGCGCCCCGCCTGGGTGAGGACACGGCCCGCATCACTGAAGATCTCGCTTTGAAGGAGGGAAACTGACATGAAGCCGTTGGAAGGCATGCTGGTGCTGGACTTCAGCCAGTTCCTGTCCGGCCCCTACGCCGGTCTGCGTCTGGCGGAGCTGGGCGCACACGTGTTAAAAATTGAAAATCCCAAAGGCGGCGACCTCTACCGCCTGCTGAGCATCTCCGACCTGCGGCTGGACGGGGATCAGCCCCTGTTCCACGCCGCCAACCATGGCAAGGAGAGCCTTGCCATGGATCTGAAGGATCCCGACCAGCGGGGGCGGCTGGAGGAGCTTCTCCGCCACGCTGATGCGGTGCTGTTCAACTACCGCCCGGGTGTGGCGGAGCGTCTGGGCCTGGACTATGACAGCGTCCGGTGCATCAACCCTGAGATCATCTACGGCAGCATCACCGGCTACGGCGCCGAGGGCCCCTGGAATACCCGCCCGGGGCAGGACCTGCTGGTGCAGTCCCTGTCGGGTCTCTGCTGGCTCAACGGCAACCAGTCCCAGCCGCCGCTGCCCATGAGCGTGGGCATCACGGACATCATGGCCGGTGAGCATTTGGCTCAGGGCATCCTCAGCGGCCTCTACCGCCGCAGTGTCAACGGTGAGGGCATGCACGTGGATGTCAGCCTGCTGGAGTCCGCGCTGGACATCCAGTTCGAGGGCTTTACCGCGTTCCTCAACGACCATGAGCTGCCGGTGCGCAGCAGCGTCAACAACGCCAACGCCTATGTGGCCGCGCCCTACGGTATTTACAGCACCTCGGACGGCTACATGGCTCTGGCCATGACCCCCATCCCCCCGCTGGCAAAGCTCCTGAGCTGCGCGGAGCTGGAGTCCTACACCGATCCCGCCGGCTGGAGCTTGCAGCGGGATGAGATCAAGTCCATTCTGGTCCGCCACCTGAGGGGCCAGACCACTGATTACTGGCTGTCCCTTCTGGAGCCCGCCGACATCTGGTGCGCCCGAGTCATGACCTGGGACGAGCTCATGGCCAGCGAGGGATTCCGCCTCCTGGACATGGTGCAGAAGACCGTCACTGGCGGTGGCGTCACCGTGGAGACGCTGGCCTGCCCCATCCGCATCGACGGCCGACGCTATAAGAACGGTAAGAGCGCTCCTAAGCTGGGCGAGCACGATGATGCCGCGCTGCACGCCCTGCTGCAGCCGTAACTGCGGCCGTTCTGCTTATACTGCTATTCATTTTCCTTCCTCCTCAATAGACAGCACCTCCTCCGAGAAGATAGATCTCGGAGGAGGTGCTGTCATTTTGAGAAGGCTTTCTGCCCGTCAGATCACCTGAAACTGCGTCCACTTCTGCGACCGCAATCGCCACAGGAAGATCGTGCCCCGGAACACCAGATCAATGCTCATGCCCACGGTCACACCGATGACGCCCCAACCCAGCCACAGGCCGAACAACGCCGAAAACAGCAGCCGCGCCCCGATGGTCAGAGAGATGGACACGTACATTGCGAACCTCATGTCGCCCGCCGCCCGCAGGCCGTTGCCCAGCAAACCGGAAAAGGGGTAAAGCGGCGTTTTGCTTTCATCTGATATATTCTCACTCCTTCCCGTTGGGGAAAAGTGTGCAATCATTGCACACTTTTCCCCGACTGTTCTCACGCGCTCTGGCGGATCACGATGCCCTCCTCGTCCCATGTAGCCAGCTGAAAATTGTAGGGACGACCATCAGGCGCGGTCAGAGTATTCAGGATGTCCCGCAGCTCCTTCACCTCTGCTGAGTGACGCTTGGCGATCAGCACAGCTTCATCCACAGGCTTATTGTCCAGTGCACAGCCGTCCACATACATGCGGAGCTGGTACAAGTCCAGCGCCTTGGTCTTGCCGGCCTTGGCCTCGTAGATGGTCACGCGGTCGATGTAGCCCACGAACAGATCGACCTTGGCTTTCAACCCGATCTTCTGAAACACCGGCTCCTCACGGCTTACCCGCAGGGCGGTGGGGTCCTTCTCCCGCTTGGCAGTCAGCTCCTTGACGTACCGCAGCTCCATCGAGTCCACATCCTTGGCCGGGGCGGGAACATAGGAGGCGATCCAACTGAGCAGGTTCTTCAGGCGCGGATCGGCTTCACAGAACGAGGTTTTCGTATTCTTCGTGGTGGGCAGCGCGGCGGGGTCGTCCGAGATAAGATCCACCTGCACCAAAAAGCGGTTCTGGCTGGGATGAATGGCTTCGCCCCAGACGCGGTCAAACATTCCGTGCTCAATAGCGCGTCCGTTGATACGCAGCTCCACGCCGCTGGACTCCATGTTGCACTTATAGTAGATGGTGTTGGACGGATTCTTCAGGATATTGCCGTATTTACAACGAATCGTCAGCGGGCCGCCGCCCAGGTTACAGGGGATATCTCCGTAATCCTTCACGCTGCCCTCTTCCCACACCGGCAGCAGCGGCGTCAGCGTATGCTGCGTTTCCTCGCCGCCGCTGA
>ENA-ORMS01001100-ORMS01001100.1-human-gut-metagenome-genome-assembly--contig:-NODE-1100-length-23652-cov-5.985549_pt1 | contig 23652 bp, 21 predicted proteins | sample MGYA00242104_ERZ508997 | MGnify/ENA primary metagenome ERZ508997 (study PRJEB26280, sample SAMEA2338704) | human gut metagenome | biome: human gut; feature: human-associated habitat; material: faeces... | reverse complement strand
TGCAGATTGTACTTTCCTGCGTTTTAAGCAGTAATCTGAAAAAGGAAACGCTGGTAGAAAGAATAAGGTATGATGGATAGCAACTGTAGTTGAGAATGTGACAGAAGAGGAAACGGAAGAGCATGAGGTTGAAATTGAGAAGCTTGAAAAGAAAAGTAATTCCGGTATGTTTGTTATCGTATTACTTGTAATCGGTGGTGCTGCTGGTGGTTACTTCTATATCACTAAGTCAAAGAATAAGAAGCCTGCAAAATCCGACGTAGATCCTGATATGGATTATAATGAGGACGAGGATGATTATCTTAGCAGCATTCCAACTGACGAAGATGATGACATGGATATCCCTGAATTCGATGATGATGAAGTCGAAGAAGATGATGACGAGGAATAAGTATTCCCTTTAAGGGGAATAGTAGCAGGGCGGCCAAGTGGTCGCCCTTTGGATTTAATTGCATTCAATCTTGTATTTCGTTATGGAAATAATAAAAAAGAACTTGATAATCACTAATTGGCGATATATAATGTGTTTGAGAAATATAAATCGCCAAAATGCAATTCGATGCACTTTATTCGGCGATTTATGTGCGATAATTATGTGTTTGAGGTGACCAGATGAAAATTATTGGCAGAAATAATGAAAAAGATGGACTTATGCAGTGTCTGCTTTCCAAACGTCCGGAATTTGTGGTTGTCTATGGAAGAAGGAGAGTTGGAAAAACTTATTTGATTAGAGAATTCTTTAACAGAAGTTTTTCTTTTTACGCTACTGGTTTGACTTCTGAAAAAACAAAAGGACAGCTGCGAGGCTTCACTGCCAGCCTGAATGAATATGGGTATGAAGAAAAGAGTATTCCGAAGGACTGGTTTGAAGCTTTTTCAAGGTTAAAGGAACTTCTTGAAAGTGATAATGTATACCGTGAGCCTATAAATAATAAAAGAGTAGTATTTTTGGATGAACTTCCTTGGATGGACACGGCAAAATCTGATTTTAAGAGTGCTTTGGATTACTTTTGGAACAGCTGGGCTTCAGCACAAGAGGATCTTGTGCTAATTGTCTGCGGGTCTGCTACTTCATGGATTATAACGAACCTGCTAACAGATAAAAAAGGGTTTCACAACAGGGTTACAAGACGTATTCATTTGGCTCCCTTTTCTCTTGCGGAGTGTGAGCAGTTGTTTGCTCTAAATGATATGGTTATGACAAGAAAACAGATGATAGAGAGTTATATGATTTTAGGTGGAATTCCGCATTATATGTGTCTGTATGATTCACGCCTTAGTCTTGCACAGAACATTAATGAATTATGTTTCAAAGAGCATGGGCAGTTAGCTAATGAATATCATAATCTTTTTTATTCTTTATATGATAAACCGGAGAAGCATTTAGCTATATTGGATGCTTTGGCTGCACATAGGGTAGGACTTACAAGGGCTGAACTTTCTAAGGTAAAAGAGATAGGTGGCGGATCGGTTCTTACAAAGGATCTTTTGGAACTTGAAGAGTGTGGTTTTATACGAAAGTATATAAACTGTACAAAAGGCGAAGGTGAGCTCTTTTATCAGCTAATAGATCCGTTTGTACTTTTTTATATAGGATTTATCAAAAATAAAAAATTAGATTCATGGAATGAGTATATTAACACACCGGGCTATAACGCATGGCGTGGAAATGCTTTTGAAATAGTGTGCATTAATCACATAGAGCAGATTAAGTCTGCACTAGGAATACGGGGCATTGAAACGCATGAGTTTGCATGGAGGAGTATAGAACCGGGAGGCGGAGCTCAGATTGACTTGGTAATAAAAAGAAAAGATGGGGTTTCTAATCTTTGTGAAATGAAATTCACAAATGAAGAATATTCTATTGATGAGGATGAGCATCGTAAAATAGAAAATAGACTTTCTAGGTTCCAAACGATGACCGAAACGAAGGCTGCTATTCATGTAACGCTAATCTGCGGAAATGGATATAAGCGGAGCAAATATTCCGGAATTGTACAAAATGTTATTGTGGGTGATGATCTGTTCACATAGGAATAAATAATGACTAAGGCTCTCTTTTTTGATGAAAGGAAGAGTAATCATGAATTTAGTGATAGCAGAAAAGCCATCGGTTGCCCAGTCTATTGCCAAGGTTTTAGGTGCTACAATCAAGCATGACGGGTATCTGGAAGGTCCTGCAGGTCCGGGGGACCTGCGTTTAGGACCGACCGGAGCGGAGCGGAGACCCGGGTATCTGGTCAGCTGGTGTGTTGGTCATCTGGTGGAACTGGCGGAGCCGGAGGAATATGATGGCAAATATGAAAAATGGAGAAAAGAAGACCTTCCCATCCTTCCTACGGACTGGTTGTATCAGGTATCCCCCGGTACAAAGAAACAGTTTCAGATTTTGAAGGATCTTATGAAGAGAGAGGATGCCTATACTGAATACCGAAGGATTAAAGAGGAGAACAAAGAACTTCAGATGGCAAAACACAATCTGGAGCGGTTCCTGAATCAGCAGGAAGAAGAACAAAAACAAAAAGAAAAACAACAAAGCAAAAGCGGACAGTCGCTATAATTCTCTTGGGGTATTTCATCGGAATTGATTCCGGTGGGGTACCCCGATTTTTGTATTCTAGCGTTGCACAGCAATGCGTAGCTCCGATGAGAATCACCGATTCAGGGGTATTAGGGCGCACCCCCCTAACAAGCGACTGAAGCAATCTTATATAAGATTGCACTGCTTGCGAACTTGTGTGGCAAAAAGAAAAAACTTGTCCCTTAAATTGTGCACCTATGTTATAATGGCCTTAAAAAGCCAGGACATAATGGAGGCATTATGGAATTTAAAGAATATAGAGATGAAATTAACCATATTTTTGCAGCTTACAGCAGAAGAGGTTTTGTTGATTATTATAATTGCAGAGGTTTGTGGAGCGATATGACAAGTCTTATGACTGAGGCCACAGCTGATCTTGGAAGACAGGGACAATATAAGGAATTGTTTGAACTGGCTAACAAAGCATTTTTGAAATGGGCGAAAACAGATAAGGATGATTCTGATGGGGAGACTCAGGATTTTGTTTGTTACGTTTTCGGTGTCTGGGATGCGGTATATGCTGCAGATGATCCTAAAATAAATCATGCCAAGATGCTGGAATGGTTTCTTAAGAATCTGGATGGTTCTGTTATCGATTATATGGAGGATGAACTCTACAGATATATGATGGAGCACTTCAAGGAAGAAGAACTCCTAAATAAGAAAATGAATTTTCTGAAAGAGAAGATAGAACTTTTTGAGAAATCGGAAGATCATTTTCATGTTGAATTTCATTTGCCAAGGTGTAAGGAACGAGTGCTGACTCTTATGGGAGAACTGAAATATCCTATCGATGAGGTGCGTCAGTATGCCGGCACAATTAAGAGTTATTTTGTTAAGGAGACCCTTGCCAAGATTGAACTAGACTACGGCAATATTGATGAGTCCATTGCAATTTATGAGGAACTTGCAGAGCGCGAAGATCAGAGATGGGGCAGAAATGAGTACCGTGAAAAACTGATGCATATATATAAAGACCATGGTAATCAGGAAAAGTATTTTGAAAATCTGAAACTGGCCATGCGTGCTGCAGTTGGAAATATGGAACTTTGGGAAGAGTATAAATCAAATTTTTCAAAAGAAGAGTGGCCCACAGCTCGAGAGGAAATATTTGGTGTGATTAAGAAAACGGATTATAGAGCAAGCAGCTGGTATGCAGAGGAAGACAGATATGATCTTGTTATGGATATCGTAGAATCCTGTGAAGATACAGATCTGATAAAAGCATACGAGAAAAAATTGAAAAAACTGTATCCGGAAAGGTGTCTTACAGTTCTTACATGCAAAGCAGACCGTGTGGCGCATGATGGAAATAAAAGATCTGATTACAGAAAACTTGCAGGGCTGCTTAAGTGGATTCAGAGATATCCAGGAGGCGATGATGTAGCAGAAGCGCGTGCTGAAAAATACAGACAGGCTTATCCAAGACGTAAGGCTATGCTTGAAGAATTAATGAAATTCTAGGAGGGTGCTATGGGAGATACATGCGAGATTTGTAAAAAGAATCCGGCTAAGATAAGTATTGGTAATCATTCCTATTGTTTTGATTGTCACAATAAAATGGCACTACACGATATGGGAATAGATGACAGCTTTACCTATGCCAAGAATATGTCAGTTATATAGCCCAATGGAAAAATTCATACATTTGAAATTGAGCATGTGGTTCTAGGTGGAATTGTCAGTTGGGAGGCAAATGAAAAGGATGGAGAGTATCAGTTTAGACTGATATCGCAGACGGGAGAAGATGGTGCTGATACTGCACAGAAATTATTTCGTAAAATTGTGGAAGGCGTCTGCACGAAAACACTTGAAGAGCACAAGGGAGAGTGGAGTACATCCTATTTTCTAAAGTCAAAGGGTAACATTAGCATAATCGAAGATGAAGACAGAGATTATGATACAGCTTTTGTAATAGATGGAAAAAAGTTTACGCCTGAGGAATTTGCAGAACTTATAAAGGGATATGTCAGCTTCCAAATGCAATATCAGATTAAAGATGGTTCTGACAAATTGCTTGGAGAGAATGAATATCTTGTTCCGGTTAAAATATCCAAGCAGGGACTGATGGAAGAACTTGAGACAGCACTTGCAGTTACTACAGACAGAGGAGGATTTCTTTCATATAAAAATGTTCCTGCATTTGATGAACTGTTCTATACCTTGATAAGCTGCAGGTTCTGGATGATGCACTTGAAAGAGAGAAGGCTCAGGAAATAGGCAGAGCTATCGCAAAGCGACTTCGTGAAGTGGAGCATGATGATGACTGGTTCCCGGTAGGAGACATACAGATGATCTGTCGGATTGTAGACCCATATGGAACTGATGAAGAACTACAGCGATATTTGGAGGGGGAAGAATAATGTCAAGGGGAACAAATCAGAAATTCAAATTCACATACTTGATGAAAATCATGCTGGCTAAGACAGATGATGAGCATGCACTTACCATGCCGCAGATTATGGAAGAATTAGAAAAATATGATGTGACTGCAGAAAGAAAAAGTATCTATGCAGATTTTCAGGATATGACAGATAAGTTTGGCATTGAGATTATCAAGGAACAGATTGGCAGGGAGACTTATTATCATGTTGGTTCCAGAGAATTTGAACTGGCAGAGGTCAAGCTTTTGATTGATGCGATTCAGTCATCTAAGTTTATTACGCAGACCAAATCAAGAGAATTGATTAACAAGATTAAAAGTAATGTGAGTGAGCATCAGGCTAAGCAGCTTCAACGCCAGGTATATATCAATGACCGGGTAAAAACGATGAATGAATCCGTGTACTACAATGTTGATGATATTCATACAGCCATCAATCAAAACAAGAAGATCAGATTCAAATACTACAAATGGGATGTTAATAAGAAACTGGTGCCGCGACATAATGGTGACTGGTTCGTAGTAAGTCCGTGGGCACTTACCTGGGACGATGAAAATTATTATCTTGTTGCTTTCGATGATCTGGACCATCGGATTAAGCATTACCGTGTGGATAAGATGATGCGTATCTCTATTGAAGATGAGAAGCGAGATGGGAAGGAAGAATTCAAAAACTTTGATATGGCTGAGTATTCCAAAGCGACCTTTGGAATGTACCAGGGAACAAAGACAAAAGTAAAAATTGAATTTGCAAATTATATGTGCGGCGTCTTCATTGACAGATTTGGAAAAGATATCAGTATCAGGAAAGTAGATGCAGAGCACAGTGAGATAAATGTAAGCGTTAATGTCAGCCCACAGTTCTTTGGCTGGATATTTAGTTTGGGTAAGGATGTGAAGGTAGTCGGACCAAGCGAAGTGGTAGAGCAGATGAAAGAGTGTGCAAGGGCTTTTCTTGAAAATATGAATTAAATAGTAGTTATATGAATTGGGCAATTGCTGCAGATAATACTGTGGTGGTTGCCCGCTTTTTTGCGCTCTTTTTGCGTCAAAAATCAAAAATCACGTCAAAAAGCACAAATGACAAATGGACAAATGGCAGAAAAATGGTGGTGTTTTTAAGGGACAGCATTTTGGATAAAGTAGAATTGAGAAAAGGCAATAGAAAGATGAACAACAAAAACATGGGAGTAATCAAATGGGCAGATTTATTTTTTGGCTTAAGAGAAAAAAGAGGATGGAGAAGAAAAAATGTGGTCAGTGTTGTTTGATGTGTCCGTATTATCGGGAGTGCAGAAACGATGGAGAGCTGTAAAAGATTTCTCACAGATAAAGGATAAAAATATGGGATAGCACTTTTGAAGGAGGAAAGGATTATGAATAGAAATTCAAATGGTATGAGTACAGGAAAGGCACTTCTTTGCACCCTTGGTATTTTACTTTTTATTGGTTGGATGATAGACCTTGGTACACCAAAGTGTATTAAGAGCGGGTGTGACAATGATGCTAAGGATGGGAGCAGTTACTGCTACTTACATGATAATAGCAATTACAGGTATAAGAGCAGCACCTCGTACAGCGGAAGCTCTAAAAGTTCCGGTAGTTCCTCAACTACAAAGAATAGCAATACTTCTTCGAACTCAAAGAGCAGTAGCACGACTTCAAACAGCAAGAAAACTTATTCATCCGGCAGTAGTTCTTCAAAGAAGAATCATAGTTCTATGGATTCTTATGATGATGGCTACAATGCGATATATGAGGACGATGATTACGACTGGGATCGCTACTGGAGCGATGATGACTATGCGGCCGGTGTAGATGATGCCATGGAAGATGAGGATTGGTAAATCGGGGAGGGGAACTCAAGAATAAAAGTATATGGAGACAATGCAAAAGGAAGAACAGATACCGGGATGAACATACGGCAAATTATTATCGAAGAAAATTCGAACGAGAGCGTGGCAAGAAACTGGATTATTACTGGTGCCCGTATTGTAATGGGTTTCATTTGACCAGTGCTGAGATTAACATAAAAGATTATGATTTAGAAGAAACGAGAAGGCCGGTTGTTGCAGTTAGCTGATTGATTTGAAGGAGAATGATTATGGGATTTTTTAACAGAGATTTATTTGATTTTAATGGAGATGGAAAAACAGGTGGATTTGAAACATATGTAGGATTGCAGATGATGGCAGGCAGTCGGCAGGAGGCAATTGCACTGACAGGAGATGATACTTTCTATACCGGAAGCGATTCTTTGGAAGAGGATGAAGACGAGTTGGCAGATGAACTTGAAATGGCTGGGCTCGATATAGATGAGTTATCAGATATGGATGAAGATGAACGCAGAGAAGCTCTGGAAGATGCAGGGCTGGATCCAGATGATTATGATGAATTTTAATGAGGAGGCAGGGATTTGAATTTTATGCTTTCCTGTCGTGTTTGCTCCAAGATTGTTAACAAACCAGGCTCCTAGGATTTATATAAAACTTTAACAGTAGTAAAGATTCATAGTATCCTGGCTTTTGTCATAATGTACAAAACTTCGTTTGAACGCATTGAAATTTCGCGTAAACGATGATATGGTGTATAAGATAGGAGAAGTCTGCGTTTTTTGCATTTTGGAGGTTAATATGGACGGATACATGAATACAAAACAAGCTGCAGAAAAATGGGGAATTTCGGTTCGCCAGGTGCAGAATCATTGTAAAAATGGCTGAATAAGCGGGATTCAAAAGGTAGGTACCAATTATTTGATTCCAACAAATGCGGTTAAACCCCAATATACATATGTTTATGAATCCGATGATCATTCTGAAAAAGAAGATTGAATTAAAGAGGAGGCATGCGTGTATGGTTAAGCAAAAAGCATGGAATATGCACGAAGCCGCAATTCTTTTGGAGACAGTTATACTTTTGCACGAAGGTAAAGTGGATAGAAAAACAGCGATTGAAGAGGTTTCTGGTAAGCTGCGTTCAATGGCTATTAAGAGCGGTTTGGAGATAGATGAAATCTACAGAAATATTGCAGGAATTACATTTCAGATGTATAGCATGGAATCGGCATATGTGGGATATACAATGCGAAAGCCAGCCACAAAGCTATTCCTCGAGGCAGTGAAAATAATGCGAGAACAACCGCAAGAGTATGAAAAAATATTGCAGGAGGCCAAAGAGTTGATTGGTGAAAATAAATCAATGGAAGAAAAATATTTGAGCTGGTTGTCTACAAAGGTTTCACGCGCGCAAATGTCTGAATTATATATGGTTTATCCAGAAATAGAAGATTTTTGTTTGTTTAGAAAAATCTTGAAGAATAAACTGTTTGAAACATCGGATATACAGGTGTTGGCAAATGTTAGAAAAACTGTTGATAGCAATGGGATTTTCAGATTCAAGTATAAAAGGCAAGCCAAGAAAATGTCGGTAGCGATTAGATACTATGTAGAGTTTATTAAAGAGGAATCACAAAAGCCCATAACTACTGAGATTCTTGAAGCGACAAATGAGTTCGAGAAAGAAACTGAAACGATAGTTGATGAATATACTCCAAGTGTTATGCAAGATATTAGTCATGAAGAACGTAAGCAAGAATTCATGGATTGGATGATAAATAATGGAATGGCAGTTGCCACTGTTAGGCCATATGTATCATCGGTTGGACTTGTAGGAAAGATTGCGTTAGATCATGGAATAATAGCGAAGGATGTGTTCAGTATCGCAGATGCTGAAGTTTTGAAACAAGCATTGAACTCTTTGATGAATGACGAAGAGTTTGTTGAAAAAAATGAATCTCGACACAATCAATTTAGAGCAGCTTGGGTTAAATATATTAATTTTTCAGGTGATTCTAATTTCACTTCCAAAAGTGTAAGGGCAGAGGGAAGAACAATCCAAAAGAATGCGGATTCGTCACTTTATATGCGCTTGAAATCAATGGCGAGCGTATATGACGATGTACATGGGTTTGAAATAGAATGGATTCAAGCAAGGCTTGGTCTTGAAATAGATTTGGACGAGTTAAGGATTGTTCTTAATGAGACGAAATGGATAACAGAAGTTGCGCCAGATGTATATTCATTTGCTAAGAATGCTAAGCCATTTGAACAAACAATTGAGTTTGACAAAGATGCATTTGTACGAGTTCTTATGATGAGATATCAGAATGGAATGCGATTTGATTCTATAGATTTCGAGAACTTCCGTGAAACATATGCTGACATTATTGGGGAAACAATTGAACTTACTGATAGAGAATTAGAATTATGTCTACGAAAGTGTGGTGTTTTGTATGAAGGAAGGATTTTTCCGGCAGAAGGAATAATTAATAGTAGTGCCAGGGAAAAGCTGATTTCATACATAGCGGATAGTTTTGGAGGTGGAAAGCAGGTTTTATATTACAAAGCTATATATTCAGATTTGGCTGATGTATTTGCATATTGTTTTAATCTGACGGATGCAATGATGCTTAAACCGTACTTGGAGTATATCTCTGAAGATGGAGAGTATTTCTTTGCGGAAGATTATATGTCAAAAGAAGCAAATATAACGATTAATCATTCAGCTGAAATCGAAGAGTTTTTACTAGCTGCTGGTAAACCTTTGTCCTATGAGGAAATATATGCAGGCTTATCGCATATATCGAGAGATGTTGTAAATAGTGAGATAAGAACTAATTCAAATATCATTTTGAATGAAAAAGAGCATTATTATCACTACGGTATCTTTGAGTTTTCATCGGAAGATGCAGACAAGATTTCTGGATTTATTAGTGATGATATTGCAGAAGAAGGATATTGTATTTGGTCAAGGGTATTTGTGAGAATTCAGCAGACTATGCCACTGTTTGTTGAGAATAATATTTATTTATCATCAATAGGCATTAGAAATGCAATATCTAAGAAACTGGCGGGTCGATTTAGTTTTTACAGTGAAGTAATTTGCATCAGAGGACAGTCTCTTAATATGGCTGCTGTATATAAATTGTATGGTCAGCATCATGCTCCATTTAGTGATGAAGAAATTTACGAATTTGCAAAGGAAGTAAGTGGAAAAGTTATTTATTTTGATTCGCTTTCAGAAGCAACGGTTAGAACGAGTAAGAATTTATTTGTACCTATAGACGACATCTCGTTTGATGTCGAAGCAGTAGATAACGCACTTGCAACATATCTGTCCACGGGATATATGTTGATTCGAGATATTGATTCATTCCTTGTATTTCCGAATGTTGGTTATGAATGGAATGCCTATCTACTCGAAAGTTATTTGATGTATTTTAGTGAGAAATACTCATTGGTAAATAATGGTCGCTCTTTGAATAATGTTGCAGGTGCATTGGTAAGAAAAGGTACGGGTTTTGATGATTTCTTAAATGTAAGTGCAGATGTTTTGGCAAATAGTGATGTGCCATTATCTAAGGCAAAGGCACTGGATTACCTAGCTGATCAAAACCTTTTGACGAGAAGAAGTTATGCCAAAATTGATGAGGCAATTTCGAAAGCAAGGCAAATTAGAAACAAGAAGGGATAGATAAAATGTACGCATATGAATGGGATGCATCGACGGGCGGATTTGTGCTTACGCCGATGCCGCTGGCATTTTCAAATGAGCCAAGACCAATATATTATCAAGAACTTGATATTTTGGGTTTTGATAAATATTGGATATATGATAAGAATGATAGTTTTCCATATATGTGGGCTGAAGCTAATAAATATTATTATAGAGGCAGGCTTGTTGCAAAATTAAAAGGCGGTTCTGTATATACAGCTCCTGAAATAGAGATTGTGGAAGCTCCAGAACCAGAAGGATATCCGCTTAGATATGTTGATATACCTGCAATGATTGAAAAAAACAGAGATTTAATGGACCAATTTGAGCAGGAAACAATTAAGAAAATATATAACACATACATCCAATATAAAAAGAAAGTTGATGTTTTCTATGTTGCTTTTTCTGGAGGAAAAGATAGCGTTGTTGCATTAGATTTGGTTCAAAGAGCTTTGCCACATAATGAATTCAAAGTTTTGTTTGGCGATACTCAAATGGAATTTCCAGACACATACGATGTGGTAGAAAAGATTGAGCAGATGTGTGCAGAAAAGAAAATTGACTTTTTGACTGCTAAATCAAGGATGTCTCCATTAGAAACATGGTCTGTTTTTGGACCACCGGCACAAACGATGAGATGGTGTTGTAGTGTCCATAAAACAACACCTCAAGTACTCACGTTGAGAGCTTTTACTGAAAATCCTCATTTTAGAGGTATGGCATTTACAGGAATTAGAGGCGATGAAAGTGCGTCGAGAAGTGAATATGATGATGTTAGTGACGGAGATAAGATTAGAGGACAGTATAGTTTTCATCCTATTTTAGAGTGGAATTCAGCAGAATTATTTAACTATATATACGATAAAGAATTAATAATAAACGAAGCATACAAAAAAGGAAATAGTAGAGCAGGATGTTTGGTGTGTCCTATGGCCACATATAAGAATATGTTTTTTAAGGAAGTTTCATATAGTGAACGTTGTGGCGACTGTCTATCGACAACAGATTTTAACAATATAATCTTAAATACATCTTCAAAACCATTAAGTAATGATAAACAAGTCAAAGAATTTATGGAAATAGGTGGATGGAAAGCGAGAAGAAGTGGCAGAGAACTGTCTATTGCGAAGAATTATTGTTCATACACGTATGAAAAAGGCATATTTGAAATAAAAATAACTCAAAAGAAATCGGATTGGCATGAATGGATAAAAACAATGGGGCGAGTCGAATACCCATATGACGATGTGGTTGAGATTATTTTTGAAAATAGTAAGTATGTAGGAGAATACAAAGAAACTGACACAGAGCTTGAGTTTGTTTTTAATATTGGAACCAATACAAAGAATGATATTAATTTCATGTCGGCGTTTAAAATTGTGATGCGAAAAACAGCATATTGTGTGTTGTGTCAGGTATGTGAAGCAAACTGTCCACATGGATTTATCCATATGGAGAACGGTGTAGTTAAAATAGATGATAAATGTGTGAAGTGCAGAAAATGCCATGATATATTTAATGGGTGTTTGTTGGCTAACTCAATGAGACTTCCGAAAGGAGAGGGTAAAGTGGTAGGAATTAATCGATACGGTAATATGGGTGTTGAATATGACTGGCTAGAGTTATATTTCAGATTGAAAGATGAGTTTTGGACATCTAGCGAAAATAGTCTTGGATCCAAAAAGATTGAATATATGGACAAGTTCTTGCTGGATAGTGGCATAGGTGTTAAGGAGAAAAAGGGAAACAAATATCCTACAATTTCTCGCTTTGGAGAAATAATAGGTGATATAGGAATAGATTCGAGCTTAGCATGGGCATTGATTTCTGTGAATTGGGCATATTCTAATCAATTCGGATGGTGGATTAAAAATATAGAGTTGAATAATACTTATTCTCCAGAAGCTATTTTTGCAATGTTAGATGATTCAACAAGTGCAACGGTAAGAGAGCATATAGTCTCCGCTTTCAAAAATATTTTCATATCCATTCAGCCGCTAGGAAAAGAGTTGGGAATGGGTGTGTGCGAGTATGAGGAGAAGAGGGGACGAAAGCTTATTTCTGTAATACGATTCCCTTGGGCAAATCCTGATGAAAGAGTAATTCTGTATTCTTTATATAAATTTGCAGAAGAATGCGGTAATCGAAAGCAGTTTACACTTACAGAATTACTTGACGATTCTATTGAGAGAGGTGGTATTAGTCCTACTCAGATATTTGGATTAGACAGAGATACGATGGAAAAAGTATTAAATGGACTGACATTTAATTATCCAGATCTTATTGAGGCAAGATTTACACTTGGTCTTGACAATATAACTATTAAGAGTGATATCAGTGCAGCAGAATTATTAAATCAGCTGTTTTAGGAGGGGAAAAGATGAGTTACCGTGATTATTTTGATATTGATCCTGAATACTTTCCTCAAGTGGATAAAAGGATTATTGATACAGTTCCGGATTTGTGGAAGAAGTTTTATCCACATCCATCATTTGTATCGCTTTTAAAAGCGACAGTAGATGTGCTTAAAAGAAAACAGAAATTATCTGTTTGGGTAGATGGCGCCTATGGTACTGGTAAGTCACATGCCGTATTAACATTAAAGAAATTAATTGAAGCGAGCGCTGATGAAACAAAAGAATATTTTGATAAGTATGGATTGGACAATTTTCTGTGCAAGGATTTAATGGCGCAAAAGGACGCTGGAAAGATACTGGTATGCCATCGATATGGTTCCTCAGACATTAACAATGATGTTGAGCTTATTGTTGCTATTCAGGAAGGTATTGAGAAGTCATTGGCTGATAATGGCATTGAGAATCAGGCAAATACATCTCTGAAGAAGGCACTTATCAGATATTTGGAGAATAATGAGAATAAGCAGAGCTTTGATATATATGCCACAGGTTCTTGTAGAGATATTCTGGGTGGAGATCTGGCTGATGATATTCTTGAAAAATTAAAGACCTATGAGGATGATGCTCTTCGTACCTTGATTACTAAAATTTTCAAGGTGGAAATGGTTAAAGGAAGCTTCTCCATGAATACTGGCGAGTTGTGTGAGTGGATTAGAGAAGTTATCGAAAAGAATAATCTCTATAACCTTATTTTCATCTGGGACGAGTTTTCCGAGTACTTTGAAAATAATCGGCATCACTTGACTGGTTTTCAGCAGATTGCAGAGCTTTCAGCGACAGCTCCTTTTTGCCTGATGATTGTCACTCATAAGGCCGAGGGATATTTCTCTGATGGTGATCCAGATAAGAAAAAAATACTGGATAGATTTGTGCCACCAGTACATATTTCTCTTCCGGAGAATATAGCGTTTGCTTTGATGCATGAGGCAATGAAGGTTACTGATGATGAAACCTTGGCTGCAAAATGGGAAAAGAATAAGGGAAGTCTTGATAAAAGAACTATGCAGAGCCGTACTGCGGTAAAGAATAAGATTGGGTTATCAGATACTGATCTTTCGAATGTACTGCCTATCCATCCATATGCAGCATTATTGTTACAGCATATCTCTATTTACTATACTTCTACGGCTAGAAGTATGTTTAATTTTATCAAAAATGATGATGGAGACGATGTAAAAGCATTTCAGTGGTTTATTGATAATTATGATTTCTCTTCGCAGAATCCATTTATTACTATTGATATGCTGTGGAGCTTTTTCTATGAAAGCGGACAGGATAAGCTGGCATCTGGAATAAAGGAAGTTCTTAGTTGTTTTACTCCAAAATTGAATAAAGATTTGATAGAGGATGAAAAGAGAGTATTAAAAACAATACTTTTACTTCAGGCTGTATCAGATAGAATGGCAGGAAACAGAGACATATTCTTACCAAATGACAAGAATATTACTATGGCCTTTGAAGGAACCGACCTTGAATTTCCAGCTAAAAATATAGCAAAGAAATTGCTTAATGATCATGTAGTAACCAGAACTCCACTTACAGGTGATGTTTTCTCTTATTGTTGCAAGAACACAGGAGCATCTGTTGATTCTACCCCATTTATTAAAGATGCACAGAATAAGTCTACAAAAGACTTGTCATTTATGACCGGATGTGATCTTAGAAGTACCATTGAATTTGCAGGTGCATTAAAAGCACGCTACAGCTTGGCATATGCTACATTATCAGATTTTGATAGTGAAGTTAAGAAAGCAAATAATCCTGATACAGTAAGCAATAAATTGTATGCTATTGCAACAATTGCACGTGATGACAACGAGAGAGTTACATTGCAGAAAAAGATAAAGGCGTTTTTTGAAACTAGCCCGGAGACATCAGTTGTAGTTATCGATGCTTCTAATACTACTTTGGGTGATTCGGAGTATAGCGAGTTTGTTGAGAATTATGCGATGGCTCTAGCTATAGGCAATAGTGATATTACACAAAGAAAGACTTATGAAGGGTATGCTACGGAAGTACTTAAGAACTGGGCAAAGAGAATTAAGAATGGCGATTTTTATGTTTATTCAAAATATGTAAAAGACGGAGAGCGTGTTGCAAATAGCTCTGATTTGGCAGCAAAGCTTATGGAAATTAATAAATTCCATTATCCAAGTTGTTTAGAAGGTGCGTTCCCTAGCGTATTAAATACAATGTATGATGCAAATTCACTTGCTGCAGGTGCAACATGTGGTATTACAGAGGAAACAAAAGGTACGTTCCGTTCTGGAAATGAAGCAACTAAGTTGGAAAATGCCCTTAAGGATGCATGGAAGATACCTGATTATTGGAAAGGCTCACATACATATATTGCTACATTAAAGATTGCTGTTGATGAGATTATTTCCAATGTGTTTAAGGAACATGATAGAGTTTCTATTGCACATATTTATAACACATTAAAGGCTGAACCTTATGGATTTATGCCTTGCAATCTCACTGCTTTTATACTTGGTTTTGTTCTGAAAGAGTATGCAAATGGAGTTTATTCATATAGTGATAATATGACTACTGACACTCTTGATACAGATAAGCTGGCCTCTATGATTTCAGAAATTATTAAGCAGGAAAATACACCGGATAAGAGATACAAGGACAAGTATATTGTTACTTTGACGGAGTCGGAGAGAGCGTTTAATAAGGAAACATCAGAGGCATTCTCAATTGATCCAAAGTATTGTGTGTCAATAACAGATACAAGATCTCGAATCAGAGAGCAAATGAAGACGTTTGCTTTTCCTATTTGGTTAGTGGAATATGCAATAGATGACGTCTCATTTAAGACTAGTAAGGATGTAGTATGTGCACTTATTGACAATTACTGTGCAATTGCAAATAACCAAAATGATGGTAAGGGTAAATCGGATAGTGATATAGCGCTTGCCATAGGAGATATTTGTATTGAACATCCAGATTCTGTAGAAGATCTTAAGGCTGTTCTGACAAAGGATAGATGTAAGCAAGGAATGCTTAAATATCTTGAAAGTTATGCTGGTGGAAAGCTTGTTGCTATAGCAAATTCTGTTGGAGATGGTGGACAGTATATTAACCATTTGGAGTATAAATTCAGCTCAGATGCGGCGAATTGGGTATGGAATAAGGATACTGTTCACAGCAAAATTGATGAACTTATTACAGAATACGAGATTATTGAATACAGTAATAAAGTTCTGGCCAAGAACACAAACTACATCGAAACAATAAGAGCGTGGTGCGATAAGATCGGACAGATCAGATTGGCTTATTCTGTTATCAAGAATAATATCGATGATGGAAAAGACTTCTATGAAATGCTTCGTGATTTAAAAAAGGCGAATAGTTTATTAGATTCACAGAAAAAGAAATTTTTAATTTTGTTAATAGCTAATGTTGACGGATTCAGGACATTTATGTCATCACAGGCAGAAATGTTCGAAAAGTCATGCGCACATTATCTTGATGGACTTACCTTGGACGATGTTAAGGCTATGATTGAAGACGATCAGTTTAGCTTTAAGGGATCATATACATCTGAACCAGATAAGTACTATGAAAAAGTTCAGAAAGCTGTTTCTACATACAAGGGCTCACTTGAACATGTAAAGCTTCGTAATTTATGGAAGGAGCTTACAGGTACAGAACGTCCATTTGATTGGTCAACACAATATTTAATGCCAATTATGGCGATGGTTCCTGATCAGGAAGCAGCATTAGCAAGAAAGGCGTTTTCTACAATTAATTCAGGAAAGAATGATTCAGAGGCAATTGCCAGTGCTATGGATTATATATCTAAGATGTCATATGTGGATAAACTTAATAGCCAAGAAGCAAGAGATAAAGCATTTGCTGAAGCTTTCCTAAAGGAATATGCAGTTTTATTTGATAGTGTTGAAAAAGTAAAAGAATACTTGAAATTACACGTACCAGAGCAGCCGAATTTCTGGCTTGAGAGTAAAGATGTTGCAGCGAAGATTAAAAGTCTTGCTACTGCAAGTTATATGGAATCAGGATACGGTAAGGCTAAAAAGATAATTGATGATATGCCAGCTGACAAAGTAAAAGAATATCTCAAACAGCTTATTGAGGATAACATTGTGGTTGGTGTTGAAATTATTAAAGGAAAAGACTGATAGTGAGGTGAGTTTATGACTCTTGATAAAATTGAAAAAAGAATCGAAACTCTTTTAGCATCTGATAAGCGATGGCCAGTAATCGTAGACTTCTCAAACAAGAATGATATGCAAGCTTTTCTGTATCATTTTAATGTAGGTCATAATGACATTCTTTCCGCAGGCGATTTCTGTGGAAAGGATGGGACCATGAAATTTGAGGAGCTTGCAAATCGTATTGAGAATAATGCGGGGAATATTTTTTTGGTACACCTATCTGCATATTTGAAGATATACGGTGAGAATGTTCTAAAAAACACTTTGAAATCCCTGATTTCTAAGAGTATCAAGGGGCATGTCATAATTGTTACATATCAGTGCCGTAATTATTTGAAATTTGCGGATAGTAGATTCTCAGAGCGGGGGCAAATTCAAATTGCAGATGGTGAGTTTGATAATATACCATCTGTTTGTTTGATTGCACCAGGATTAGCGGGTGCTTTTCCTGGAGCATATATTGGATTCGAGAAGGTTGGAGAAGCCTTTGAGACTAGTAAAGATGAAACTATTTATATTGCAACAGATGTAAATAAGCAAGTATTTAATATGTCACTTGTTAATGTTAATCAACTTAGCAACGGATATGACATATTGTGTTCAAAAGATTCCAGAATTAAGAATGTGCCGGAAAGTTTTGGCAACGCAACTCAATGGAATGGATTATTAAAAAATATGGGATCAGCTGATTTTGCTTTTGTTGTTGAAGATCAGTTTGGAACAGTAACAGGATTAGTAGAGTGCGTGAAGCATTATCCAAATTATTCAGATGAGAAGAAGTGGCTTTATTATATTGCTCTTGCGATTTTGGGAACAAAGAAAAATTCATATTTGACGCATGCAATGGCTACTTCAACAAACTATAAAGACATTCCAAGGGCTTTATTTAGATCAATCCTTACACTGGATAGGAATGACGAGGATTTTTCCAAATTCTATGAGGAAAGAAAAGACATTCTTAGAGCATATAAGAGTTTTTTGAATGAATCCGTTGATTTTTGTAAGGTGGTTTCTTCTAAACAGGAAGATGCAATTTACTATCTTACTGATTTGACACAACCTGAAAAAGAAAAAGTAATTGATTGGCTTGATGTATATGGAAATAAATACACAACAGCAGAACTTATTAAGATTCTGAGTGTGGTTTTTCCGGATATGGCTTCATATTTGTCAACTTATAGGTTCAAAAAAGATTTACTTAACACATATTTTGAACAATACAAGTATCAAAAGGTTATCAATAAAATACTTCCAAGTTTTGAAGTGATTGTTGAGGAGCAGGCTATTGAATTGGATTTTATAAGCGCACTGCAGCCAAGAACTCAGATTTTTGATAAGGTTGATTTGACTGGAGCCCACGCATACTTCTTTGATGCTTTAGGTGTTGAGTACTTAGGATTTATACAAGCAAAATGCAATGAATATGAATTGTCCGTAAATATTACATGCGGTAGAAGTGAATTACCATCATTAACTTGCTATAACAAGGATTTTGTGCAGGTTTGTCAGGATAATGGCTGTCCTATTTCTGACATTAAAGAACTTGATGAAATAAAACATCATGGTGAGGATAGCTTTGATTATGAAAAGATGAAAACACCTATTTATATAATCAGGGAGCTTGAAATTATTGATGATCTTTTGAAAAAAATTCAAGTTGCTATCTTAAATGGCCAATATGAAAAGGCGGTTATTGTATCTGATCATGGTGCTAGTCGACTTGCCGTTTTACATGAAACAGAGAATATTTGGCAGATGGAGACCAGCGGAGTTCATTCTGGAAGATGTTGCCCGAAAAATGAAATAAATACAAAGCCAGATTTTGCGATTGAGGAGTCAGGATATTGGGTTTTAGCTAATTATGATCGTTTTAAGGGAAGTCGCAAAGCTAATGTAGAAGTACATGGTGGAGCTTCGTTAGAAGAAGTTACAGTTCCAATTATTGAGATTACAAGAAAAATGGAAGGCGTAGAAGCATTTATCCTTGAAGAATATAAAATTGTTGAGCTTGCAGCAATGGAGATTCCGGTTCTTAGGATCTATGTTGGAATTATAAGTAATAATATTATGATGAAGGTCAATGGTCAGTATTATGATGCTGTTGCAACAGGTGACAAGTACATCTATGAGGTAAAGCTTTCGGATTGTACAAAGAAGGGGCTGTATACAGCAGAAATAATTAATGGATCAGATGTTTTGTCGGACAATAACTTATTTGAAGTTAAGAAGAAGGGCTTTAAAGAAGTGAGTTTATTTGATTAAAGGAGGCGGAAGCAGTGGAAGATAAATTGAGGGACTTTTTTGAAGAAATGGTAGTATATAAGGACTTAAAAAACAATAATTTCTTCTCTTCTCTTGGTTTGCCAGCCTTTTTAAGAGATTATCTTTTAAAGACATTCAGTGACGATTATGGTCGATTTGATATGGATGAAGTATCAGCATTCATAAAGAAATTTATTCCTAAAAAAGAAGACTGGATGAGGATTAAAAACCAGATAATTTATGAGAATGAGACGGTACAGTTACTTACTAAGATTGCCGTTGATATTAACATAAAAACAGGCGAGATCTCTTTTACTTTACCTGATTTTGGTGTGACGGATAAGGAAACTATGATAGAGCCATCTATATGGGAGCTATATAAAAATGATCTTGTTCAGAGCGGTGAAGTATGGGGAATTATCAAACTCGGATACAGACAGCCAGATGATACGGTTAAGCCAAAGATACCAGGAAAAATAAAATTGGTTGGTTTCAAGAATTTCTGTCCATATACAGTGGATTTGGACTATTTCAAGGAAATGCGTAGCCATTTCACGACAGAAGAGTGGATAGATGTTGTATTAGGAGCAATAGATTACAACGCAGAGGGCTATGAAACTGAACTGCAGAAGCTTTCGATGCTCACAAGATTACTTCCTTTTGTAGAGAAAAAAGTCAATATTATTGAGCTTGCTCCGAAAGGAACTGGTAAGAGTTATGTGTTCGGGCATGTAAGCAAATACGGAATGCTGACAGATGGTGGTAAGGTAACTAGATCAAAAATGTTTTATGATGCCACAAGAAGAAAGCCAGGATTTATTTGCGGACCAGACTATGTGGCAATTGATGAGGTTAAGCTTGTAAGCTTTGGTGATGAAAATGAGATGCGGTCTATCCTTCAGGGATATTTGGAATATGGAAAGTTTAATTCAAATGGCTATGATGGTGAATCTGATGCAGGAGTTGTATTCCTAGGAAATATCAAGGAAGAGAACATGAATGAGTATGAGTACATGTTGTCAGAGCTTCCAACATTGTTCCAGGAAACAGCATTGTTAGATAGAATTCATGGTTTTGTCAAAGGTTGGGATATTCCTAGAATGAATGACAGCTTAAAAATCACTGGTTGGGCTTTGAATTCAGAGTATTTCTGCTCAATCTTGCACGAACTTAGAAGCGATACAACTTATAGAGCAATTGTAGAGAGGATTGTAAATGTGCCTGATCATGCAGATACCAGAGATACAGAAGCAATTAAAAGAATTGCGACGGCATATTTAAAATTACTTTTTCCACATGTACGCAGCGAGAATGATGTGGATAGACAGGATTTCACTGATTATTGTTTGACTCCTGCTATGAGAATGAGAAGAATTATTAAGCTTCAGCAGGGAATGATAGATACAGAATATAAGGGTAAGGATGTTCCTTTCCTGACAGTAAAGGATTTTTAAGAATGGAAAAAGAATGTCTTGCATGTAGAAAGAAACCGCTGGACAAAGATACAATTGGCATTAATAAAAAAATGATTGGTAATCAGGTTAAAACATTCTATTGTATGGACTGTTTGGCTGATTACTTAGGCTGTTCAGTGGATGATTTGCTGGAAAAAATTGAAGAATTTAAGGAAGAGGGGTGTACTCTCTTCAAGTAAAGGAGACGAGAGAAATGGTTTATGCAGATAATGCAGCAACAACAAAATTAGATATTGAAGCATTTGAAGCAATGAAGCCATTTCTCCTGGATTCGTATTCAAACCCATCGCAGCCATATAGCTTTTCTAGAGAGTCAAAGAAGGCAATAAAGGAAGCTAGAGGGGTTATTGCTGAGTGTATTGGAGCGGATCCAGAAGAAATAATTTTCACCTCTGGTGGTACGGAAAGCGATAATTGGGCGATTAAACTTGCAGGAAATGGTGGAGGTGTTGTTACATCCTCTATTGAACATCATGCAGTGTTAAATTCGTGTTTATCGTATGAGCGTACCGGGGGTAAGGTTTCATATGTTGATGTTGATAAAAATGGTCTGGTAAATATCACGGAGCTAGAGGATAAACTTGATGATACTATGAGACTTGTTTCAGTGATGTTTGCAAATAATGAGATAGGAACAATACAGCCTATTTCCCAGTTGGCGAAAGTCGCACATAAGCATGGTTGCTTATTTCATACAGATGCAGTTCAAGCTGTAGGTCATGTGAGTATTAATGTACATGAGTTAGATGTTGATCTGTTATCTGCTTCTGCGCACAAATTTAATGGCCCGAAGGGAATAGGCTTTTTATTTATAAAAAAGGGCACGGAGATTAATCCGTATATCGATGGAGGAAGTCAGGAATCTGGGCATCGAGCTGGAACGGAGAATGTGGCAGCTATAGTTGCTATGTCAGTAGCCTTGAAGAAAAATTGCGAGAGGATAGAGACTAATGAACAGGCACTCTATGCATTAGAAAAACGGCTTTTAGATGGATTGGATGCATTGAAGTTTGATTATATCAGGAATGGTGCTGAACATCGAATCCCAGGTAATGTAAGCTTGTCTTTTAAAGGGTATGAAGGTGAGTCCTTACTGCACAGGCTAGATTTAATGGGGATTTGTGTTTCTACTGGATCTGCATGTGATAGCGTCAATACACAAATATCACATGTGATAAATGCTATTGGTGTCCCAGAGGAATATGCAACTGGAACAATAAGGATATCGCTTGGAAGAGATAATACGGAAAGTGATGTTGAAGAAATATTAAAATGCTTTAGAAAAATAATGGGAGAATAATTCTATATGGAGAATTTTAAGATGAATAACGGTAATACATGTTTTTTGCAAGCACTTTTTGGACAAAGTTGCAAAACATTTTTGGACATTATTGCAAGTCCAAATTGGACAAAGTTGCAAAGCCTCGACTGGCAGCTATCCTGCCAGTCGAATAGCCATTGCAGACCATATTTAGTTGTTACAGCACGAGGTATGGAAACGGAAGTTCGAGAGTATCCCAAAGTTTGTGTAAACCTCCAAACAGTAATAATGAAGGAAATGAAAGCTAAATGTACAGCTGGAATAGCACCTATTAACGAACCTTGACAGTTTAACAATTGCTCTGAACTCTGCGATAGGGACTTTGCGCCCTTTTGACGGAGAAATTGAACGATGTTATGACTGCATGGATCATTTTTAAATTTCATGGTACAGTTGTCAGTTCAGAAATTGTTCCATGAATAATTCAGGCTTGAGATGTTTCAAAAGGCAGCACATAAGCATTATTATGCCTTATTGAATAAACAGAAAAAACAGATTTTGGAACCACATATAGGTTGATAAAATCGGAAACGTCACATATGATAGAATCAGAAAGGGAGTGATACCATGGCACCATTAGCAGCAGTAGACACAACAGTAAATAATCGCACATATGACTATACGGAGAAAGATGCTTTCGATGCACTCTACCAGGAGTTGGCAAAAGGAGTGCAGAGTATGAAAAATGGTGAGGTATACACCATTGAAGAAGCGTGGGAGGAAATCGACAAGATATAGTATATGGATAAACCTAAAAAATATAAAATTGTCTTGTCGAAGGATGCTTTGCAAGATATTAAAAATACGAAGACTTATATATTGCAGACTTTTATGTACAGGGAATATGCAGAAAATTTCTCCAAGAAAATAAGGTCTGCAATCAAAGCCTTAGATCCTTTTGCCGAAGGGTATGAGAAGACAGGATATAACATTGAAGGATTAGAAATTTATTACAGGCCATGCAGTACATAGTTGATCTTCTTTGTGGTAGAAGATGCGACTGTAACGGTTATCAGAGTATTGAAAGATAGAATGTATTGGCAAGCGATTCTTCGAAAATTGAATAAAATAAACAGATAAATATAATCGGTCATAACCTATCAGAGTATTTCATAGAATGTAAAAAAGCGTTCTGAGGGGTTCCCTTTGAAAGATTATATTGAGGAACGGGCAGTTCATATAGCGAATTATATCATCGAAAACAACGCAACCGTAAGACAGACCGCCAAGATACAATGGAAAAGAGAACGCTCAATTGATTTTGAAAGTTCTCAAAAGATATTGTTTGGCTTGAGAAATAGTAGATAAAAGAATCTGAACCATAATTAGAGAAAATAATGTTTGGTGCAAAAATGTCCTGATAAGAAGAAAACATGGGATGATAACAATGCAAAGAAAAACTGCTGGAATACATTTAAGCAAACTGCAGTTTACGGTGTCCAGCGGTCGCCATTCTGTTTTAGAGCGGCCGTTTTC
>ENA-ORMS01001092-ORMS01001092.1-human-gut-metagenome-genome-assembly--contig:-NODE-1092-length-23714-cov-4.079758_pt1 | contig 23714 bp, 21 predicted proteins | sample MGYA00242104_ERZ508997 | MGnify/ENA primary metagenome ERZ508997 (study PRJEB26280, sample SAMEA2338704) | human gut metagenome | biome: human gut; feature: human-associated habitat; material: faeces... | reverse complement strand
TATCATATAGAATACTATATAAAATCTTACAATATACATAGTAAGTATTTGTATATTGTAAGATTTATGAAAAAGTGAAATGGATTTTGGATACGCTATATAACAGCAATAGTTTTGAATATGTGTTTAAGTAGCATTATATAAAGAAAGGAAATTTATATTGTGAATACAAAAAAAACAAGTTGGATATTTATTAGTGTAATAGCAATTTTAAATATATTATTATTTTTAAGTGATGTAATTACAATTGTTGAATTTAATATAGTAACCTCATTAATTATTATAGTATCAAGTATAATATGTATTATTGAGTGCAAAGAAAGAAAAAAGATTAGATATTTGTTAAGCATAGTTATTATAATATATATCATTTCAATTATTTGTACTTTTGCAAATGATAAAACTGACAAACAAATAGATAATGCTCAGATAGAACTTCAGAGAAATAATTTTATAAATAAATATTTCAAGGAAGACAAAAAGGTAAAAATTAAAGATTTGTTATCAGAAAAAAAGAATTTTATAGAATATAATGGATATACAATAGAATTATCGTACATTTACGAAAAAGAACTTAAAATAGCATATATCGAAATAACAATTACAAATCCGGAGTTTGGACAAGAATATATGGAAATTGGTGAAGAACTAAAATATACAGCATTTATAGATAAGCTAAAGATGATTGGAATAAATGAAGATAAGTTAGGTATTACAGATGATAAAACTGACATAATACCTATGATACCGACGGATTATGTTATGAAGCAGAATACCGTAATATTATATTATGACGTACCACATTTTGGTGGAAATATATATTTGTATGATTTTAATAAGTATACCTGTATAGAAGAATTTGCTTTAGAAGATACAGTTAATGAAACTTATGAAGTGGCAAATGGAATATATTTATCGCCATTAGGTATATTTATTACAGGTAATGATGAGAATAAGTATAATTGTGCTGCAGGCTTTGATATAGAACTTGAATATTCAGATGGTTCGAAAAAGAATATTAAGGATATATATTCGGAGTCAGATTTTAGAAAAGATTATACAGAAATAACAGATACCAATTATGCATATTATTTATTTAAAGAAGTTCAAGATATTAAAAAGATTAGAAAAATATATATAAATGGAAATGCTTATGATATAGATACATAAAATATTGCGGGCTTTATAAAAAAGTGAAATGTTACTAGAAAGCACCAGAAGAAAATTAGAAGAGGCATTCAAGTGTAAAATATCTAACCAATATGGCTGTTATGAAGCAAACGCAATAGCGTACGAATGTCTTTGTGAAAAATTGCATTGTATAAAAGATAATATATATGTAGAGATTGTGAATAACGTAGAAAAGGAGAAAAATTATGAAGAAAATGATACCGGTAGTTATTATTCTGTGTTTTATTTTATGCTCATGTGGGACAAAAAAAGAAGCAGTTCATAAAGAAGAATTGTATGATGTTGATAACAATATAATTACAAAATATGCAGATGTTACACAAGATGGAATACCGGATGAAATAAGGATTAATATGTATACATTAGAAGACATAAACGATGAAAATTGTAATGTTGATACTGTTGAGATATTTTCAGGTAAAACTAATGGGAAAATCTGGGGAAAAAGAATAGATTTTGTACATATGAATCAGGACGGAATATATATATATAATGATGGAGAAAAAGACTACATTTTAGAATTGGATTTATATATGTGCCTTGGAGATGCTACATACAGATATAATATATTAAATTTATCTGAAAATGGAGATGAAACGGTAAATTATACTGAAGATGTACAATTTAGTGTTAATGAAGATAAAAAAGAATCGGATGATGCTGATAATGTACAAAAATTTGAAACAAATGTTAATAAATATTTAGAAAAATCTTATGTCATTTTGGATACGAATTATGCAGAACCGAAATCTGCGGATTCAGATGAGATTACGGGAATATACTATAGTACGGCAAATGAAAAAAAGGCTGTATTATGTGATTTAAAAGATGTGACAAACAGTAATTCTCAACCAATTGCAGTTCCAGTTTCGTAAAACGAAAATGATGATGTACTCTCAGAATTTACAAAAATTATTCTTGCTGTGTTTTATAAAGAAATTCCGAGAGAGAAAGAGAGGATAATTATATGAAAAAAATTTTTTTAGGTCTTATGTTAATTATAATGATTACTGTATTGACTAACAAAATGGATACTCAGGTAAAGGCAAGTGAGTCAAATTCATATAAAGAATATATGAAAGCAGCAGAAAAATTCATGACGAATATGATTGAAAATACACAAAATGCTGCAGATGAGTATACAATAGCAGAATATGATATTAATAATGCGATATGTGTTTCAATATATGATAACATAGATGGTTTGAAGAAAAAAAATACTGAGATAATAAATGATAATGTAAAGAAACAATTGTATGTTCCTTATATTACAAAGCAAAATAAAAATAGTCTGATGATATTTGACATAACAAATAATAATATTGAGTATAACTCTTCTATTTATGATTGTAAGGATAGAATTGATTATATATATAACATAAATAGAATTGAAAAAGAAATAGGTAAAGATGCTGAGATTTATTATGCTGAGATTATGGATATTATGACTGACATATGTTATATGAAGACAAATACTAAAGACTATATAATTCCGTTCTTCAATTCGGAATTAGATGTAAATTTAAAAAGCAATAATAAATATGAGTCTTCATATTTTTATAATATAATTGATAAATATTATGATGATAGTACATATTATGTTGATAGTGTAAAAATAGAAGATATGGCAAAGGATAAAGATGTACCATTTGGAGGTAGAATTGCAGTAAAGAAAAGTGCAGATAAATCTGATAAAGCAATAAATATACATTTTATTATTGGATTAGTTATAGCAATTTTTGTTGTGATGAGCATAGGAATATTAAAGATAAAAAACAGTAAAGGAAAGTATAAGAGGTAAAATGGTATATGAAGATTAGATTTCAAAGATTTGTTGTATTTATAGGGAGAGTAATTGCTTTTTAAAATTGTGGGATTATATATAATATTTATGCAGAAGGAAGAAATTACCATTGTATTTGGCTTGTGCGAAAATCAGTATTAGTATAGCCAGGTATAATGTATAATGGCATTACATTAATATATAAAGTAAATTTATGCAAGTGAAATGGAGGAAAACAATGAAAAAAAGAGTGTTAATGGTAGCAATGGTAACAACAATGGTGTGCTTAACAGCATGCTCAGGTAAGAAAGAATTAGGCGGTAAGAAAGACGTTAATGTGGTAGAAAGTGTAGACACAAATGAGGCTGATTCAGACAGTGATAATATAAAAATAGATAAGTCATTATCAGAGGGTAATGATACCTTGGTTAAAGATTATTATAATGAAGGTATAGATTATAAGAATAATGTAATTTTTAATCCGGATCAGAACAAATTTGTTAAGATGGAGAATAACACATATGTTGATTTAGAACAGAATTACAAAGAAGCACATATTACAGTAGATGATTTTGAAGATGATATAAAATGGTATTATTGCAAAGATGGTAACAGACTTCTTTATAAGCAGGATATTAATCCAGAAGAGAATACTAGTGTTTATATTGTGACAGAAGCAACATCAGGTGATACATATTTATTATTATGTAAGAATAACACACATACAGGTTATTCCTGGCAGTATCCTGTAAAATTTAATGTTGAAACAGGTGAATATGAAGATGTATTTGCCAGTGCAACTATTAACAATAAGAGTGTAAAAGAATATGGATATCTTAAGAATTGGGAAATAACAGAAAGTAATGTGAAAGTTGATTGCAATGAAACATTCCTTGAACCTGAATCACAGGTATGGAGAAGAGAAATTGTAACAGTTAAATAAGATTTAAAACTAAGTAATATCAAATAATTTATATAGTGTTTAATATATTAAGCAAATGAAATGGAGAAATCACATTGAGAAAGAGAATTTTAATGGCTGCGATGCTGACAACAATGGTATGTCTAACAGCATGTTCAGATAAAAATGAATCAGGTAATAATGTTAAAAATTACAATACAAAGGAAAGTATCGAATTATCAGATGGTATTACAGTTTCCCAAAATAAAATTTATGATTCGTCAGAAATAATTAATGAATTAAGTAAGAGAGACTAATTATGAAGCAGGGAATAGAATGTCTTAATTCCTGTATATATAATTGGTTAATAAATGATAACATACACATAAATATGAGTGACATATATTTCCTTGGAAATGGTTTCAATATGCATTATACAGGAAATTATGGCGCTCATATGATATATACGGAACAATATGAAGCTAATAAGAGATTTGTAAGAAAATATGCACCTGATAGTGTATGGGATAATTATATTGAAGAGGACATTGATAGCATTGATAATAAGAAAGTATTTCTAATCAATATGTTAGAAAAATATCAAAGAATTATTATCAGATTATCAAGTTCATCATTGCCATACAATAAGAAATTCTCAAGAGATAAGGAAATATCACATTATATTACTGTAGTTGGTTATGAGAAAAATCATTTTATGATATATGATGCCTGTCCACCTGTCACAGATAAAGATGTGTATAGTGGTGAAATAGATGATAAAGATTTATTAGATAACTGGAATACATATAACAATGAATATCTGATTCTTAGATATGAAAGAGATGCATTTAAAGAGGACAGAATTAGAGAAGAGGTTATTGCAGCCAGAAATAATCAGTTAAAAGATTATTTGAAAAATCCATTGTTATCAAATAAGAAAAGATACAGAGGCTATAGATGTTTTATTTCATTATTAGAGGATATGCAGAGTATATTTAGCAATAATATTGATACTAAAGGTGTTATGGCAGAATGTAACAGACAGCTTAGAATCGAGGGCTTTGAACAGTCTAAAAAGTTTATATTTGACAATATTTTCACTTCTGGTTCAGATTTTGAGAATCATGATTATCAGAATCAGAAATACCAGGAGTATCAGGAAATAGTGAAACACTGGGATAAACTTATAATGAATATGTTCAAAGCAGGAATAAAAGGAAATGTCGATTTGTTTAATCAGGTAATTGAAGAAACGAAGAGACTTACATTAGAAGAAAATAGAATACTTAAAAATATAATTAAAGAATAATATAAGTGATAAATTGCCAGAAATGAGGATAGTATGACGGAAGAAGAGATATTAAATATATGCAGAGATAATATAGATTCAGAGAAAGAGATTATATTAACACCAGACACAGAAGTTAGTGTGGAAAACGGTTTTGATTCATTGACAATTATGAACATTATAATTGATGTTGAAGATATATGTGATTTTGAATTAGATGAATATATTATAAGAATAAGTGAGGCTAAATACATAAAGGATATGTTAGAGATTATAAATGAAGCCATAAGCAGGAATAATAATGATAATACTGATATATTAGAGAGTATTAAGAATGATGAAAAGGAATATCTGTATATTAATAAGGTAAACTGCGAATTTCATTCATTAGATGAGATACTTAAGCAGGGAAATATTGTTAGGACTGAAAATGGCGGTGTATGTCTTAATGGAATTTCAGCAAGGTTATTTGATTATTTTGACAAAGTATTTAAGAAATTTGCAATAATTAACTCGGCAATAGAAGAAAGATATCCGGTCTTACTTTCTAAAGATACTTTGATTAAGACGAAATACCTTAATAATTATCCGGGTAACAGTATGTATGTTGAGGATAGTAATGCAGTATTATCTCCGTCTGCCTGCTTTCATGTCTATGAAAGATATAAGGATACGGTATTTAAAGATAATACAAGTCTGACATTTTTACAGAATGTATTTAGAAATGAAAAGGATAAGAACAATGAATTTGGCCGCTTAAGAGACTATCATGTAAGAGAGATTGTGTTTGTGGGAAGTGAAGAATATGTTGACACTTCAATTAACAGAATGATTAACAAGACGAGCAGATTTATGGTAGAGCTTGGATTAAAGGGCGATATTGAGAGTGCAACAGATTTATTTATTACACCTAATATGAACAGGTATAAACTTATCCAAATGCATAATAAGGCAAAATATGAGTTGAGATTAGAGTATGATAATAATAGAGATATATCGGTTGCATCATTTAACAGGCATGGCAAAACATTTTCTCATACATTTAATATAGGTGTATCGGGAGTGGAAAATGTTGTGTCGGGCTGTATCGGATATGGAATTGAGCGTTTTGTTATGGCATTTTTGAGCCAGTATGGTTGTAATGTAGAGAATATGCCAAAATGTGTAAGGGATTATATAGAGTCATAAGATAAAATTTACATTTACTTATATATTGTGGTATAATCTCATTTATATTGGATTATTACTATTAAAAATATATAAAGTGAGGAAATCAATGAATATAGAGAATATAAAGGAATACACACTTCAGGAGAAAAAAGAATTAAAAGACATAGATTCTATAGGATATGTTTTGAGACACAATAAATCAGGAGCAAGAGTTATATTAATTGAAAATGATGATAATAACAAGACATTTTCAATTGGTTTCAGAACACCACCTGAAGACAGTACAGGAGTAGCACATATTACAGAACATAGCGTATTATGTGGTTCGGAGAAATTCCCTGTAAAAGACCCTTTTATGGAATTAGTAAAGGGTTCACTTAATACATTTCTTAATGCGATGACATACCCTGATAAGACAATATATCCTGTTGCCAGCACTAATGATAAAGATTTTCATAATCTTATGGATATATATCTGGATTCGGTTTTTCATCCCAATGTATATGAGAAAGAAGAGATATTCAGCCAGGAGGGTGTAACATACAGTTTAGAGGATAAGGATGCTGAGTTAAAATACAATGGTGTCGTATATAATGAGATGAAAGGTGCATTTTCGTCACCAGATGATGTTATTGACAGAATAATTACAGAGTCACTTTACCCTGATACCTGTTATGGCGTGGAATCAGGTGGAGACCCTGACCATATACCTGAACTGACTTATGAGAAATTTTTAGATTTCCATAGGAAATATTATCATCCATCTAACAGTTATATCTATATTTATGGAGATATGGATATGGAGGAGACACTTAGATGGATTGACGAAAGATATCTTAGTGAATTCGATTATATTGAGGTTGATTCTGAGATAAAATATCAGAAACCATTTTCGAAGATGAGAGAAGTTGTAGAGAATTATTCAATCTCAGAAAGTGAAAGTGAGAGAGATAATACCTATTTATCTTACAATGTTGTAACCGGGGACATATTGGATAAAGAGACTTATCTTGCACTTCAGATATTAGAATATGCGATTGTTTCTATGCCAGGAGCACCTGTTAAACAGGCACTTTTAGAAAAGGGTATAGGTAAAGATATTTCAGGAAGATATAATAACTATATTTTACAGCCATATTTCAATTTCACAGCTAAGAATGCAAATGCCGAAGATAAAGATGAATTTGTAGCAACAATCAGAGAAGAATTAGAGCAGCTTGTTAAGAATGGAATTGATAAAGACTCACTTTTAGCTGCACTTAATTTCTTCGAATTCCAATACAGAGAAAATGATTTTGGTTCATATCCTAAGGGACTTATGTTCAGCTTTCAGGTATTTGACAGCTGGTTATATGATGATGCTGAACCATTCAGACATTTAGAACAGAATGAACAGTTTGCAAAATTAAGGGAGATGCTTGATACAGACTATTATGAGCAGCTTATTAAGAAATATTTCTTAGATAATACACATTCTTCATTAGTAGTTCTTAAGCCTGAAAAAGGACTTACTACAAGAAAAGATGAAGAACTCAGACAGAAACTTGCTAAAATCAAATCAGAGATGACAGAAGAAGAGATAGATAAATTAGTAGAGAAAACTAAGAATCTTAAGAAATATCAGGAGACACCATCGACTAAGGAACAGTTAGATACAATACCTGTTCTTAGCAGGGAAGATTTGTCAAAAGAAGTTGAGCCATTCTATAATACTGTAGTTAGTGAGGATGGGATTACAGTAGTAAGACATAATATATTTACAAATGGAATCGGATATTTAAGCTTATGCTTTGATGTAACTGACATTCCTTATGAGATGCTTTCATATCTTGTAGTATTAAAAGGCACATTAGGATATATGGATACTGAGAATTACACATATGCCGAACTTAGTAATGAAATGGGTATTCATACAGGTGGTATCTATCAGGAAATTAATGTATACAGAAATGCTTCAAATACTGATAAATATAATATTAAATTTGAAGTAAAGGCAAAGGTATTCTTCGAGAAAGTAGAGAAGGCCATTGAACTTATTGAAGAAATTCTGTTTAGAACGAAGTTAGATGATACTAAACGTTTATATGAGATTATCTGTGAGGGAAAATCTAACCTGCAGGGTTCGCTTATGCGTTCTTCAGATGCGGCAGCAGTTATAAGAAATTTTTCATATATTTCTAAAATAGGTGCAATTACAGAGCAACTTAAAGGAATATCAAATTATAAATTTATTGAGAATCTGGAAAGCAACTTTGAGGCTAATAAAGAAGATTTAGTAAAACAATTAAGAACTCTTGAGAAATATGTGTTCAGAAAAGACAATCTGGTAGTTAGTTATACAGCTAATGATGATGGTTATGCATATTTTAAGGATAGTTTTGGTAAGCTTGCAGATAAGTTAAGTAAAAATGACAGATCAGCTATGGCATCGATAGATGATATTGTAATAGATAAGAAGAATGAGGGCTTTAAGACTTCAGCACAGGTTCAATACGTTACAAGAACTGGTGATTTCTCTAAAGCAGGATATAAATACAATGGTGCATTACGAGTTCTAAAGACTATATTGAATAGTGAGTATTTATGGAAAAATATACGAGAGCAGGGTGGTGCGTACGGCTGTAATTGTATGTTTGGAAAATCAGGTGAGTCATATTTTTCTTCATACAGAGATCCTAATCTTAGAAAAACAAATGAAGTATTTGACGGAGTACCTGAATATATCAGAAACTTCACGACAGATGAGAGAAATATGACTAAATATATCATTGGAACGATAAGCAGTATGGATGTTCCACTTACAGCATTGTCTAAGGGAAGCCGTTCAATGTCTGCATATTTCAATGAGGAAAACATTGAGAATCTTCAAAGAGAAAGATTACAAGTGCTTAATGCAAATGAAGAGACAATCAGAAGCTTTGCTGACCTTGTAGAAGCTGTGCTTAGCTGTAACAGTATATGTGTAGTCGGAAATGAAGCAAATATTGAGAAAGATAAGGACTTATTTAAGACAACAGTTAATCTGTTTGAGTAAATATAGATAAATGGCTAATAAAGTTTATAAAAGGAGAAACGAATGACACAGTTTGATAATTTGTTAAACAATGACAAACAGATAAAATCAGGTTTTGTAACCCTGATAGGAAGACCTAATGTGGGAAAATCTACTCTTATGAATAAAATCATAGGACAGAAGATTGCCATAACTTCTAACAAACCACAGACAACAAGAAACAGAATACAGACTGTATATACAAGTGATGAGGGACAGATTATTTTCCTGGACACACCGGGTATTCACAAGGCGAAGAATAAGTTAGGTGAATATATGGTAAATGTGGCAGAGAGAACTTTAAAAGAAGTTGATGTAATCCTCTGGTTAGTAGAGCCATCTAATTTCATAGGTGCGGGCGAAAGACATATTGTAGAGCAGCTTAAGAATGTTAAAACTCCGGTTTTTCTAATTATTAACAAGACTGATACGGTTAAGAAAGATGATTTACTTCAATATATAGATACTTACAGAAAAATATATGATTTTGCTGAGATTATTCCGGCATCAGCCTTAAAAGGCGATAATACAGACACAATTATCGAATTGATTTATAAATATCTGCCTTATGGTCCTGCTTATTATGATGAAGATACTGTAACAGACCAGCCGATGAGACAGATTGCAGCAGAGCTTATCAGGGAAAAAGCATTAAAATGCTTAGATGACGAGATTCCACATGGAATAGCGGTTGCAATTGACAGAATGAATTTCAGAAAAGATGGAAGTATAGTAGATATTGATGCGACAATTGTATGTGAAAGAGAATCACATAAAGGCATAATTATCGGTAAAGGCGGGGCAATGCTTAAGAAAATCGGCAGTGCGGCAAGGTATGAAATTGAGAATCTGGTAGAGACAAAGGTAAACTTAAAACTCTGGGTAAAGGTTAAAAAGGAATGGCGTGACAGCGACTTTTTACTTAAGAATTTCGGATATGATAAAAAGGATATTACAAGAAAATGATAGATTCACTTGTATTAACGGGTATGGTGATAAAGGCTACAGATGTTGGGGAATTTGACAAAAGGCTTGTTATTCTTACAAAAGAACGTGGCAAAATCGTTGCATTTGCAAGAGGTGCAAGGAGACCTAAGAGTATGTTTGTAGCAGTTACCAGAATATTTGCATTTGGTGAATTTATACTCTACGAAGGCAGAGAAGCCTATACTTTGCAGAAAGCTGACATAGAGAATTATTTTACAGAGATTTCTAATGATATAGAAGCTATGTGTTATGGAAGTTATTTTTTGGAATTTGCCGATTATTTTACGAAAGAGGGAATAAGCGGTACAGAGACACTCAAACTTATATATCAGTCACTCAGGGCATTGCAGAATAACAAGATTCCGAATGAATTAGTAAGATATATATATGAATTAAAAATGTTATGTATAAACGGAGAATATCCGAATATGTTTGAATGTGTAAGCTGTAAGAATGAAGATGTATCAATGTTTAGTGTTATAAAGGGTGGAATGTTATGTGATAAATGTGCAGGCAAAGCTGGGGATACAGTACACTTAGATACATCGACCATCTATGCAATGCAATATATAATCACATCAAAGATAGAGAAATTATATACTTTTATTGTGAATGAAGAGGTATTAAATGAGATTGGTTTCATAATGAAGCGATATGTGAAGAATTATGTGGATAAAGAATTTAATTCATTGGAAATTCTTAATACAATATTGAAATAAATTATTTCATAATGTATAATATTCTAAGTTTTATCATATCGCTAATTGTATATGAGCGAAAACAATTAGCAATATGGCAGATGAGAAATCGCTCGGAATGGAGAATAATATGAAAAAGAGAAAGATAATCTTTTGCTGTATGCTTGCGGTTGTATTAGCAAGTTTATGTAGTTGTGCATCTAAGAAGTCAGCAAAGAAATCAGAAGATGAGGCAACAGTTATCATTGATAAGGATAATACGGTTTCGGTAACATATACAGAAGAGTTTAAGGAAGACTATTATGACAAAGATGAATTAGAGGCACAGGTTGATAGGGAGATTGAAGAATTTAATTCTAGCTATGCTGAGGATAAAGCTAATGGAATGTCAAAGCAGTCACTTAAATTAAAAGACAAAAAGATTACATTAAAGCTTAAGTTTGCAAGTTATAAAGATTATGAGGCATATAGTGCACATTATGTCAGTATCACTAAAAATGTGAAATTATTTGCAGGTACATATGAAGATGCTGTGGCAGCAGGATATGATTTAACAAACAAAGTTATAGATTTAGATAAGAAACCAGAAGTTAAATTAGATGAGAAATCTGATAAGAAGTCAGAAAAAGATACTGAAGATACTGTATCTAAGGATGCTGAAGAAGCAACTACTGATGAAAATTCTAATGAAACTGAATCTACAGACGAGACTTTAGAACAGACAGGAGAAGAGACATCTGAAAATTCCGAAGGTGCCTCAACAGAACAGACAGATGAGTCAGAGAGTACATCTGAAGAAAAATCAGAGAATTCATATGAATATAAGACAGTAGATGAGATTAAGGCAATAGAAAATGTATATGTATTTTATACAAATGAGGGACTTGATGTAAAACTTCCTGGTAAGATTGTTGCAGCAGGAGAATATGTTAAGGTTGAAAAGAATACAGTAATTACGGCCGATGGCAAAGATAACTATGTAATCTATAAAGTAAAAAAATAATATTAAATATTTATGTGGCAGATATGTGATAAATAAATGCTTATGTTGCAAAATGATTATAAAGAATAATAAGTCAAAGGTTAATTTTGGCGGATTAATCTTATTAATATAATAAATATGATGAAAATATATACGAGATTGTGATAGGCGCACTTAACACAATCTCGATATTCATTAAAAGGTGTGCGCAGAAAAGAGGATAGAAATGAACAATAATGAAAAAACTATGGACAAGATTGTAGCATTAGCGAAGGCAAGAGGATTTGTATATCCAGGTTCAGAGATTTATGGCGGATTAGCTAATACATGGGATTATGGTAATCTCGGAGTTGAACTTAAGAATAATGTAAAAAAGGCATGGTGGAAGAAGTTTATACAGGAAAATTCTTACAATGTAGGTGTTGACTGCGCTATTTTAATGAATCCACAGACATGGGTTGCTTCAGGACATTTAGGTGGATTTGCAGATCCATTAATGGATTGTAAAGAATGTCATGAAAGATTCAGAGCAGATAAATTAATCGAAGACTGGGCAGCGGATAATAATTTCACAATAGAGGGTTCAGTTGATGCATGGTCTCAGGAACAGATGAAGAATTTCATTGAAGAGAAGAATATTGCCTGCCCATCTTGTGGTAAGCATAATTTTACAGATATAAGACAGTTTAATCTTATGTTCAAAACATTCCAGGGTGTAACAGAGGATGCTAAGAATACTGTTTATTTAAGACCTGAAACAGCACAGGGTATATTTGTAAACTTTAAAAATGTTCAGAGAACATCAAGAAAGAAGATGCCATTTGGTATCGGTCAGATTGGTAAATCATTCAGAAATGAAATTACACCAGGTAACTTTACATTCAGAACAAGAGAATTTGAACAGATGGAACTTGAATTCTTCTGTAAACCAGGAACAGACTTAGAGTGGTTTAAATATTGGAGAGAGTTCTGTATTAACTGGTTAAAAGAATTAGGAATTAAAGACGAAGAGATGAGAGCAAGAGACCATTCACCTGAAGAACTATGCTTCTATAGTAAAGGAACTACAGATATTGAATTCTTATTCCCATTTGGATGGGGTGAATTATGGGGAATTGCTGACAGAACAGATTATGACCTTACACAGCACCAGAACACATCAGGTGAAGATATGTCATACTTTGATGATGAATCTAAAGAGAAATATATTCCATATGTTATTGAGCCATCACTTGGTGCAGACAGAGTAACACTTGCATTCTTATGTGCTGCATATGATGAAGAGAATATTGGAACAGAAGATAAACCTGATATGAGAACTGTACTTCATTTTCATCCTGCAATTGCACCTGTTAAGATTGGAATATTACCACTTTCTAAGAAACTTAATGAGGGCGCAGAGAAAATCTATGCTGAATTATCTAAATATTATAACTGCGAATTTGATGACAGAGGTAATATTGGTAAGAGATACAGAAGACAGGACGAAATCGGTACACCATTCTGTGTAACATATGATTTTGACTCTGAAACAGATGGCTGTGTAACTGTACGTGACAGAGATACAATGGAACAGGATAGAATTAAGATAGAAGATTTAAAAGCATACTTTGAGAAGAAAATGGAATTTTAATATATTTTGTTGAAGTATTAATAAATTCAGCTAATAGATTTATGGTTTATTGCCATAACGGATTGACATTGTTTTTTGAATCTGTTAAAATTGATGAAATTTAAAGAAAGTGAGGACAACAGAAAAATGGGACAGATTGTTGGCGAAGGAATAACATTTGATGATGTGCTTTTAGTACCTGCGTATTCAGAAGTTACACCTAATATGGTTGATTTATCAACATATCTTACGAAGAAGATTAAACTTAACATTCCTATGATGAGTGCAGGAATGGATACTGTTACTGAGTATAGAATGGCAATTGCTATGGCCAGACAGGGTGGTATCGGAATTATTCATAAGAATATGTCGATTGAGGCACAGGCTGATGAAGTAGATAAGGTTAAACGTTCGGAGAATGGAGTAATTACAGATCCATTTTATTTATCACCTGAACATACATTAGAAGATGCTAACAACCTGATGGCTAAATTTAGAATATCAGGCGTTCCTATAGTTACAGAAGATAAGAAATTAGTTGGTATCATTACTAATCGTGATTTGAAATTTGAGACAGACTTCAGTAAGAAGATTAAAGAATCAATGACAAGCGAAGGTCTTGTTACTGCTAAAGAAGGAATTACACTTTCAGAAGCTAAGGAGATGCTTGCTAAAGCAAGAAAAGAAAAGCTTCCAATAGTTGATGATAACTATGTATTGAAAGGTCTTATAACAATTAAGGATATAGAGAAACAGATTAAATATCCATCATCAGCAAAGGATTCGCAGGGAAGACTTCTTTGTGGTGCTGCAGTTGGTATTACTTCAAATGTTATGGACAGAGTTGCTGCATTAGTAGAAGCTAAGGTTGACGTAATTGTTATCGATTCTGCACATGGACATTCTAAGAATATTATTGAAACAGTTAAGAAGATTAAAGCAGCATATCCTGATTTACAGGTAATTGCAGGTAATATCGCAACAGGTGCAGCAGCAAAGGCACTTATTGAAGCTGGTGTTGATGCAGTTAAAGTTGGTATCGGACCTGGTTCTATCTGTACAACACGTGTGGTTGCAGGTATTGGTGTACCACAGATAACAGCGATTATGGATTGTTATGAGGTTGCTAAGGAATATGGTATTCCGGTTATAGCAGATGGTGGTATCAAGTTCTCAGGTGATATGACTAAGGCAATTGCAGCAGGTGCTAACGTATGTATGATGGGTAGCATATTCGCAGGTTGTGATGAGAGTCCGGGAACATTCGAATTATTCCAGGGTAGAAAATACAAAGTATACCGTGGTATGGGATCTCTCGCCGCTATGGAGAACGGCAGCAAAGACCGTTACTTCCAGGAGGGTGCTAAAAAATTAGTACCAGAGGGTGTCGAAGGACGTGTTGCTTACAAGGGAACACTTGAGGACACTGTTTTCCAGATGATCGGTGGTATCCGTTCCGGTATGGGCTACTGCGGCTGCCCAACGATCGAAGACCTGAAAGAAAAAGGTCAGTTTGTCAAGATCTCTGCTGCAGCATTACGTGAAAGTCATCCACATGACATTCACATTACAAAGGAAGCGCCAAACTACAGTATCGAAGAATAGTTTCCGCTTTTTAATCATAGTTTATTAGATGAGGTGAATATTTTTGGACTCGGGTTCCATATTTCAGATTATTATTTTGATCATTCTACTTTTACTTTCCGCATTTTTTTCTTCTGCGGAGACTGCACTTACGACCGTAAACCGGATTCGTATGCGCTCTCTCGCAGAAGACGGGAATTCCCGTGCGGCATGCGTACTTAAAGTTACCGATGACTCCGGTAAAATGTTAAGTGCAATCTTAATTGGAAACAATATTGTCAATCTTTCTGCATCTTCCATTGCAACTTCTCTTGCTCTGGATTTGTGGGGAAGTGTTGGTGCCGGAATCGCAACCGGTATTCTGACACTGTTGATTTTGATTTTCGGGGAAATTTCTCCAAAAACAATTGCAGCCATTAATGCAGAAAAAATATCTCTTTCCTATTGCAACATCATTTACTGGCTGATGAAACTTCTCACTCCGGTCATTTTTATTTTAAATAAACTTTCCATTGCATTCTTATTCCTTCTGCGTGTTGATCCGAATGCAAAAGACAAAGCCATGACCGAAGAAGAACTGCGAACCATTGTTGATGTCGGAAAAGAAACCGGCGTTATTGAATCAGAGGAACATGAGATGATCAATAACGTATTCGATTTCGGTGATGCCCAGGCAAAAGAAGTCATGGTACCTCGAATTGATATGACATTTGCAAATATCGACTGCACTTACGATGAACTGATTGAAATATTCAAAGAAGACAAATTTACACGTCTTCCGGTTTACAAAGACACTACCGATAATGTCATCGGTATCATCAACATGAAGGATCTGCTGCTTTATAAAGACCGGGAACATTTCTCTATTCAGGACATTATGCGGGAACCATATTTTACATATGAGCATAAAAATACCGCAGAGCTTTTTATGGAAATGCGTAAATCTTCCATTTCCCTTGCCATCGTCCTTGATGAGTACGGTGCTACTGCCGGGCTTATCACTCTCGAAGATCTCTTAGAAGAGATCGTGGGTGAAATCCGTGATGAGTACGATACCGATGAGGAAGATCCGATCGTAAAATTAAGCGACCGGGAATATCTTGTCCTCGGTTCTACAAATCTGGAAGATTTGTGTGAAAAGCTTGATCTTGATTTTGAATCCGATGATTATGACACCATCGGCGGTTATCTGATCGGCTTATTAGATCATCTTCCGGAAAAAAATGAGATCATTATTACAGATGATGATGTACTGCTCCGTGTGGAACAGATGGATAAAAACCGTATTGAAAAAATATACATCAAAAAACCTGAACCAAAGGAAGAGGCTTAGTCCTCTTCCTTTTTTACAAGTTCTGTGCCACTAAGCGCATAACGTATCTCATCGAGATCAAACATTTTCGTCCATGGATACCGCTCGGTATCCGGCATTTCCAGAAAAGTGTAAAATCCATGATTTTTCAGATTCTGTGCCCATTCCTCATGTTCCGCTTCCGGGAACAGCATCAGATATGCCATATCGGTAAGCTTTGACCTTTGATTTGTGATGTCCTCCATCTGCGTCTGAATCCTCCTGCTCTCCTCCACAGATAAACTTTTCCCCTTCTCATTTACCAGTTTTCGCAAAAGAACAAGTTCCTTTAAGTTTTCCTTTTCTGTCTCTCCTGTCAGATCCAGCACATAGGCAGTCTGCTCAAAAAATCGGTTCTGTACTTTCTCCTCATCTATTTTCAGGCTGCCATCCCAGTACTCCTCCTGCAGCTGATCAGTCAGCGCATCCTCTGCTGCCCGGTCAAAAATCCGGTTGTACTCCTCCATGGTATACTGTGCCTCCATCGTATAGCGGAATCGCAGATCTGTATACAATATCATGCCACAGAAAAGTACCGAAAATAAGATACACCAGTTAGAAATCTTCATACCGTACTGTGCCTCCATATAAAACATTGACCGAAGAATCCCTGCTTCCCACGAAATCCATCCATCCCTTCTTCTTTATGATCGCCACTTTCAGATAATCCCCACGTTCAAATTCATACACACGATTTTTCTCCAGTTCGGCTAACATATCTTTTTCATCAAAGAAAATGCTCTCATAGGAATAATCTCCCTGCTCCAGTACAATGTCTTTCTGCTCCCGATACATATGCACCTCATAAATACCGGAAGCAGCAGATATTTCTTTATAAAACTGCTGATACATTTCCATCGTCAAAAAACCGGTATTGCAAATGCTGTCCACAAACTCTGTATTGACCGTCAAAAGATACATCTGTTCTGCTGATTTTGCCCGCTCACTCATGTACAAAAGCGGCATCCCCATAAACACCGCTGCTGCAAATAAAATGGCAGTCACTCTTCCAAATATTTCATCCATCCAAACACATCACTCTCTTTTTCTGAAATTCTCTGTACCGTAATGGTTCTCTGCTCCATCATCCGCTCTTCCACCGTCTGTTCCAACGCTTCACTGCTGTCCACCGCCTGCAAGGCTGACTCCATTGCGATCAGAAACATCACAAGCACAGCTCCCATCAACAACCCCTGCAATCCTTCTTCCATTGCTGACCTCCTGTCTTTTTGTACTCTCCGGATACACTGCATACTATACCTGTGCGAACACGATCCCGATGATCGTGCCATTCACATCCTTTACGATACTGCCCTGAAAGCGTGCAGTCGGATTGATATACTTGTCACTTGCCACATCCTGCGCATTTTTGTAACTGTTATCTAACGCTTTCCCCAGTTCTCCCTTATCCACATCAAAATTATAATTGTAGTACGTTTTATTTTTATTCGTCTGTACAAGAATTCCCATTGTCTCATCACTGAATTTCCTGATGACATTCAGCACTTCGCTTCCTGACACTTCCGTGCCGTCATACATTGTTTTGGACGCATCCGTAAACTCCGCCTGCAGCTGATTGATCTGCCCTGTTCCCTCGGAGGCAGTATCTCTCGCCTCCCTTGCAATATAAAATCCGAGACTGATAATAATGCAGGTAATGATAATTCCTGCTGCAAGCATTAATCCTTTTAAACTATTTTCCATGATCGATACCTTCCTTTTTCATTTTAATTTCATTTATTTTTTATAACAATTTTACCTAAAAAAATCCTGTCATGCTCTGGCTGTATGCCTGAAGTTCGCTTAATCCCTCCGCCACAAACGGCACGACCAGCTTTAATATAATGAGTAAAAACATCGGCAGATACGCTGCCATTTTTGCCAGTGCAATGCATTCTCCCTGATAATTCCTCCGCTCTTCCATATTCTTCTTCAAAAAATATTCGCGTTCGTCTTCAAGGTTTAAAAACGCTTCCTCCACAGGCAGTTCCTCGCAAAACTCCAGTGCATCACAGATTCTCTGTACCGGTTCATCCGGGATCTCCTGTTTTAATTTTTGAAGTGATCTGATCCGGTCATAAGAAAAATGATCCACCGCTTCTGCCATCTGGCTTTGAAATAAAACCGCAAAATTCTCCATCTGGGATAAAATTTCTTCCACCGTTGTCTTCTCATAATGAATGAGCAAAAGCACTACCGTCTGCAGTCTCAGACATTCACTCATCCTTTTTTCCCTAGACTTCCACTGTTCTGCCACCAAAAAAAGTTCCGGAATCTGAAACGCCAGAATTGATACCACAACAATAAATAAAATGTGATACCAGGCAATCCGAATTCCCTGATATGCCCTCACCTGTAGAAAAAGTGCCTTCACAAATTCTTCCGCCCCCTGCACACTTTCTGTTAAAGAAAGCTCCTGCTTTAACTCCTCCCAGACTGCTAACTGCTCCAGATGCTCTTTAAATGCCTCCTGGTCCATTTTAAACGTTTCAGGCACCACTTGTGCGACCAGCTCCTGATATTGTTTCTTTACCTGCTCCTGCGCTCTCTCCGGCAGCATCATAAGCTGATAAGACGGAATTTTTATCTGTGTCAGGATCTGGGAACGCTCTGCATTCTGATACACCGTGAGAAACAATACGCTTCCAAGCAATGCCGCTGCAAAAAAGCAGACCTTTTTCATCAGAAAAGCCCTGACATTTCCAAATCCCTGCAACTGTTTGATCTGTTCATTTTTCTTCAGACATTTTGTATAATGCCGGCTGACATAGACATCCAGTAAATATGCCATCCATGGAAACTGTAACAGCCACTTTTCCAGCCGGTACCGGTCTTTTTGTTCCTCATCCGGCAGAAACAGCCATAGGATAAGTCCATAAATTCCAATCGTTGCCGCGAACAGGAGCACTGTTGTCAACATTCCATAGCTGCCATAATAATAAACGGACAGCCCCTCTGAAACCCGGATCGCCCAGAGCCTCACAACCGGCAGGAAGCAGACCGGAAGGACGGAAAGAACATCAAGCCCTGTAAAACCATGCATTTTCGACTTGCAGAGCAGGAGATTTTCGCGTATTTCCTCTTTCAGATACTGCAGATTTCTCTGAAAGACAGAATATCCATCCGAAAGCATATCTCCATCCTCCCGGATGACCGCACACATTGCGCCATAGATACGCACATAGGAATGTTCTGTGGGAAGTGTGACTGTATGTGACTCCTCCACTTCTGCCACTGCCTCATCAATATTTTTCTGTTTTCCGTAAGCGACCGATAACTCCGACAGATAATGTTCGAATTCCTCCTCCTGTGAGACCGTCTTTTTCCAAAGCCGTTTTTTGCGGTCATACCGGATAAATACAAGCAGAAGAATGACATACAAAATGCCCTCAAATATCCACATTGAAAAATGCCTCCTTCTCTTCCTTCGTCAGCCATTTCACCATTTCTGCCCGCGTTGTCTCACTGATGGTATGCAGCTTCACATACCGTTCTCCATCAAACCGCACAAGTTCCACAATCCGGTACCCCTCTGGGCTTTCCGTGTCAGGCACGATCTCGCTGATTCTCTCGATATAGCGCTGTCCCTCTCTGTTCATGTGAAGATGCACATCAAAACGTACCACTTCCGTCACCTGTTCTAATGCAACTCTCTCCGACTGAAAACTGCCCTCCTTCAACAGACTGTTCCGAAGCGATAATAAAAGACTTCTTGTACTCTTCGCATGGTGCGTAAAAATCGTAAACAGAGAACCTGTCTGTCCGCTCTCGATCATCCACGATGCCACTTTCGCACTGACGACCTCACCTATAATGCTCACGGCTCCGTCTGTTTTTTTCTGTACTTCCAGAGCCTCCTGTCCGCCAATTCCACCGTGTTCCATCATCCCCGCCGTTTCGCGGAACGTCACAATATTTCTGTTTTGATAGCGCTCCCTCAAATGCAGTTCAAATGCCAGTTCTAACACACGAATGGTATATTCCTCCGGGATCTCTCCGACCATCGCAGTGAGCAATGTTGTCTTACCACAGCCCTGCATTCCGGTGACCGCCGTCACCTGACAGCCCTTCATGAGCCATTTTAAAAGTTCGACCGGGATTTCTGCATGTCCGCCTGTCACAAGCTGCTGTAACGAGACTTCCGGGATATTGTCGAGTTTACGGATAAAAAACATCCAGTTCTCCGCAAAATCCGGTCTGGCAACTACAACTCTGGCATGATCTGCCATCTCATGAACGAGATATCCTTTCTTTCGTGAAATTTCTCCCGGCTGATGATATCTGCAAAGATTTCTGGAAATCCGCTCCATCTCTTCCTCCCGCTCAAAATCCAGAAACGGCAGCCAGACACTTCTTCCATGATAAAAAATCCATGCACTGTGATACGTCCCCTCTTTTCCGGACACACCGCCGGAAACACCGTCGATCTTCATGTCGCGTAGCTCATCGATTGCACCAAGCCCTTTATAGTAAGCATAAATCTTCCTGCTCAAAAGCTCGATCTGCTCAATGAACTTCAATTTTCTTCCGCAGACTCCATAAACATGCTCAATCTGCTCCTCCGTGATCACATTTTCCGTTCCTGACAATAAGCCGTGTTCCTCGATCAGTTTTTCCATTGCTCCGCTGCCATACTGTTCTTTATACAGAAACAGCAGAATATCAAATCTGACCGCCGCCTGCCTGCTGCCTTTTTCCGAAAAGAAAAATGTATGCTTTATCATCTCTTCATCCATCTTCATTCCGTTTAACAGAAATTCCTGAATAAAAGAAATCAAATACTCTTTTACCTGTAAATTTCCGGTTCCGGCTTCTTTTAAATATCTGCGGAGTTCCTCCTTCTGCCTTAAAAGCCGGAAGGTCTGTTTTTCGTCCAGTTTTAATTCATAAAGATTTCTCCGCAGAATGCGGTTCACATGTTCACTCACCCGCTCCACAAGTTCCTGTCTTGTAATTTCCTGTTGTTTTCCTTCAAACAGTTTTAGACTGCCTGTCTCTTCCACTGACAACCTGCCCGCCTCCCCTCTTATCAGACCGCTCCAGGATCATCTGTACGGTATGCTCTAACTCTGTGAAAAAATTTTCCCTCATATCTGTCGGAAGTAACAGTCTCCTGCCACGGATATACCTGTCTAATTTTCCCTCCCGGCATGCCATCTCAAACTCAGGATTATAGGGAACTACACCAAGCTTCTCCGGTGCAATCCGATAGATTCTGTGGATATTTTTCTTATTATAGACAGCATCTTTCTGATAACTTCCGATCAGATACACCACCTTCTCCGAAACATCTGCATGCTCTGAAAAAAAATGATCTAACCCCTGGGATGTCTGACTGAAATTGACAACAATAAGATCTGCCTGCTTCATCTGCTCTTTTGTCCAGTCATTTCTTTCACTTCCACAGTCAATAAACGAAAAATCCATACTTTCATCCAGCAGACGGATCACCTGGTTTAAAACATTTCTTGTCTCCTTCGGATAAAAATCGCAGAGCATACGCTTCCCCTGCGGAAGGCAGAAAAGTTTTCCATCCACAACCGGCTGTAAAGCCTCCTCCAAATGATGTTCCGTAAGACTGCCGTATTTCCCTGCCATCAACAGATAATCCAATCCTTCTAATACATAATACGAACATTCCTCATTCACAGTCGCAGAGTCCGGTCTGGCAAAATTTCCGACAAGATCATGCACATTCTTTTCCGCTGACAGCATTGCTATGCGGCAGTTATGCTTCGCAGCGATCATACTTGCTGTTGCGATCATATTCGATGTTGTTCCACACGCCGCCTCTTCACTCCAGAATACAATTTTCAAAAGCATTCCCCCCTTTTTGCACGGCGGACGCCCATCAAAACCTCTTTATAATCCTGCTCTGAAATATTCCTGCACAAGTGGAATAATACCTTTTCAAACTCCTTTGATAAATTTGCAAAATTCCGGTATCCCTCAAACTGCATCATCAGCCTGCTGCACTCATCCGCCTCGGAAAAAGGTAAAAACAACTGTTCTAATACAAAACAGTTTTCATCTACAAAAAGTTTTCTAATTCCTCCTGCGCTCATATAACTTTTGCAAAAATCCCGGAATAAAACACTGACCGGATGTTCGATATGCAAAATAAATTCCCGGTACTTTTCAATCTCGCACTTCTCACAATTTAACGCACAGATCAATTCATCACAATCCGTGACACTTTTCTCGTCCGGCCAGCTGCCTAAATTTACAATGACATAGTCATAACCTTCTGTTTTCCACAGACTGCGCTCACAAAGTGTTGTGTAATCCACATTTTTATAAGTGATCCTATTCATTTTTTCATTTGGTCTTGGGATGCAAAATCGCATTTTCTGCTCAAATGAATTGTCAATGACGAGAACACTGTTCTTCATATTCTCTAAGATGCTGGCCAGATAGATACATAAATCCGTCTGTTCACAGCCAAAAATGCCAATTATCTTCTGCTTGCTCAAAATTCCTGCCTCCTAAAAATCTGCAGGGATATTCCTCGATAACTAACACTTATTTGATAAAAAAGATGTGATTATCATACTTTCTTTTTTTCAAAAAGTAAACTATCTTTTGGAAATTTATAAATATTTTAGAATTTGCATGATTTTCTTTTCTTTCTCCATAGAATCTTATATAATGGTATCAGATAATCGCAAAACAAGGAGGCTTTATGAACGGCTTTATGAAAGACTTTATTATAACAACAGACACCACGACGGATCTTCCTGCAAGTTATGTCAACGAACATCATCTCGGCATGATGTCTCTTCCATATACGATTGAAAACCAGACTTACACCTGGGAACATTCCCTTCCGGAAAAAGAATTCTATGCCATGATGCGCAATGGTTCTCTTCCAACGACCTCACAGGCAAATCCTGAGGAAGCGGAAAATCTTTTTGAAAATATTATCCGAACACAGGACGTTGACATCCTGCACATTGCATTTTCTTCCGGTCTGAGCGGTACCTATAATAGCTGCCGTCTGGCTGCCATGAACCTTGCTGAGAAATATCCCGACAATAAAATCATCGTGATCGACTCTCTCTGTGCCAGCATGGGCGAAGGACTTTTTGTTCACAAGGCAGTCATGATGAAAGAAG
>ENA-ORMS01001085-ORMS01001085.1-human-gut-metagenome-genome-assembly--contig:-NODE-1085-length-23814-cov-12.433604_pt1 | contig 23814 bp, 25 predicted proteins | sample MGYA00242104_ERZ508997 | MGnify/ENA primary metagenome ERZ508997 (study PRJEB26280, sample SAMEA2338704) | human gut metagenome | biome: human gut; feature: human-associated habitat; material: faeces... | reverse complement strand
TAGCGCTCCTGTTTTGGGAACAGGTGGTCGCAGGTTCGAATCCTGTCGCCCCGACAAAAAGCTAAGAAGTCTATTCTTCTTAGCTTTTTTGTTTATATATAAAAGCCGTTGTACTTTTATATCATATCAAGATTGGGTAACATTTAAAAATTAGTATAGACTCATGATTATTACAATTGCCCGCCAGTGTGGCTGTGGTGCCGTCAATGTAGGCAAATTGCTGGCAGAACATTATGGTATTCCTTTTTATACCAGAAAGAGCTTGCTTCAGATGGCGAGCGAGAAAGGTGTGCTCGATGAGATGGAAGCATTCTTTGAGGAGCGCCCTGTAGATGAACTCCTGTTTGCCATGTCTTCTTTTGGTGAAACTCGCAAAGATTCCACGGAAAGACCTTTGCGTGTACTTGCAGACATGATTGGAGACGAGAACTGTATCATTATCGGCCGTTGCGGCAACTATATTTTCCGTGAACGTAAGGATTTGGTTTCCGTATTCTTAAAGGGAACGATGAAATCCCGCATTGCAGATATCCAGATGGAACAGAATCTTTCTTATGAAGATGCGAAGGAGTTTGTGGAACAGTTAGACGACTGTCGTGTGGCATATCATAAGTATTATACCGGACTTACCTGGGGAGATGCCAATGATTATGACATTTGTCTGGATAGCGACCGGTTGGGAACAGAAAAAACAGCCAGTATGATAGAGCGCTATGTAGAGCAAATCGGTTTGGACAACGAAAAGTGATACTAAAATTAACTTGAAATCATGAAGTTTCTTATTCAATTTATGATAATCATCGCTTTCTCGTTTTTGGGAGAGCTGTTGCATTATTTTCTTCCATTGCCTATACCAGCCAGTATATATGGTATAGTCTTGTTGTTTGTCGCCTTGGAGTTGAAATGGGTCAAGGTGAAGGATATCCGTGAGACGAGCAGTTTTCTCATCGCAGTCATGCCTGTCATGTTTATTCCTGCAGCTGTAGGACTTATCGATTCATGGAAGTCGATAGGCAATTCCTGGCTGGAGTATATCATCGTTACGGTATTGAGTACTTTTGTAGTGATGGGAGTCTCTGGTTGGATTACACAGTTTGTTATCCAGCGTAACAAGGTACAGAAAGAAAATAAGAAGTAATTAACTAAAATAATAGGGGAGAAAACAAGATGGAGTTGTTTCAGGAATCAGTATTTTTTGGAGTGCTGGTCAGTTTAGCATCATATGGAATAGGTTTGGCTTTGAAAATTAAGACGGGTTGGTCTCTTATGAATCCGCTCTTGATAGCTATCATATTGGTTATCTGTGTGTTGTTGTTTACAGGTGTAAGTTATGAGTCGTATAGTGCTGGTGCCAATATCATCAGTTATTTGCTGACGCCTGCCACGATTTGTCTTGCTGTACCATTGTATCAGCAGGTAGAATTGTTGAAGAAGAATTATCGTGCCGTCATGATTGGTATCTTGTCGGGTGTGTTGGCAAGTTTGTGTTCCGTACTTATCCTTGCATTACTATTTCATTTCGATCATGCTTCGTATGTTACGTTCTTGCCAAAGTCCATTACGACAGCCATCGGTATTGGCGTATCAGAAGAATTGGGCGGTCACGTATCAGTTTCAGTAGTCGTTATCATCGTAACGGGAGTTCTTGGAAACATCTTTGCAGAGAAGTTCCTTTCCCTCCTTCGCATCAAGGAACCGATAGCAAAAGGTATCGCCATCGGTTGTTCTGCCCATGCTTTGGGTACGGCTAAAGCGATGGAGATGGGTACTATTGAGGGAGCGATGAGTAGTCTTTCAATTGTGGTTTGTGGTGTGATGACGGTGATAGGTGCGTCTTTTTTTGCTCTTTTCTTGTAGCTTTTGCACAATTTGCACAAAAAATGGCTTAAAAGCGATACTTTTTTTGGTGGTTTGCTTAAAAAACGTTACCTTTGTCCTGCAAAAATATGAAAAAAGGCAGAATGCCCCAACTTCATATCATATGCAGGATTTCACAGGGCAACGCATACTTCGGCAACCCCCTATGTAATCTGCTATCAGTAAAAGAAATGATAAGTTTGATCGAGACATGTAAAAGTAGTAACAAGTTTCGATTAACCCTAGAAGTGTCAAAACCATTCCTGATATGATTAAGTTTTTAGACTTACAGAAGATTACTTTGCAGCATGCGGATGAGATTCACGAGGCAGTTAGCCGTGTGATAGATTCCGGTTGGTATCTGCAAGGTAGTTCAGTCAAGCAGTTTGAAGAACATTACGCTCACTTTATCGGTACCCGCCATTGTATAGGTGTAGGAAACGGCTTGGATGCCCTGACCCTCATCTATCGTGCTTACATGGAGATGGGCGTGATGAAGGAGGGGGATGAGGTGATTGTTCCTGCCAATACCTATATCGCTTCCATCTTGGCTATTTCAGAGAATGGTCTGAAACCTGTTTTGGTAGAACCAGATCCAGAGACTCTTGAGATAGACGATGCTCGTATAGAGGAAGCAATCACGGAGCGCACCCGTTCTGTGATGATTGTCCATCTTTACGGACGATGCGCTTATACTCAACGGATTGCTGATATTTGCAATAAGTATCACTTGAAATTAGTAGAGGATAATGCCCAAGCGCATGGTTGCCGTTATCTCGGTGAACCAGCTGTTCAGGAATCTGCGCAGAAAGGCAAGCGCACTGGTAGTTTGGGAGATGCAGCCGGACATAGTTTTTATCCAGGAAAGAATTTGGGAGCATTGGGAGATGGCGGTGCTGTTACCACAGATGATCAGGAACTGGCAGAAGTCATTCGAGCTTTAGCCAATTATGGTTCGCATAAGAAATATGTCTTTCAATATAAGGGCCGTAATAGCCGTTTGGATGAGATTCAGGCAGCAGTACTTGATGTCAAGCTCAAGTATATTGATGAGGATAATGCCCATCGCCAGCAGATAGCCCGATATTATTATGATCATCTCCAAGGTTTGGAGACCTTATCTGTGCATTCAGCAGGATATATTCGTTTACCCAAGCAGATGCCAGATGCGAGCAATGTCTATCACATCTTCCCGATTTTCAGTAATCGTAGGGATGAGTTGCAGCAGTACCTTTCCGCTCATGATATCCAGACATTAATCCATTACCCGATAGCTCCTCATCGTCAGGAATGCTATTCGGAATTACATTCCCTTTCCCTTCCCATCTCAGAGCAGCTTCATCAGGAAGAACTGAGTTTGCCGATAAGTCCTGTTGTGACATGGGAAGAAGTGGAAGAGGTGGTAAAGAGTATTAAGTCTTATTTCTTTTTATAAGGAATAGTCTTTTTATGGCACAAAGTGGAACGATTGCAAGAAACATTCTCATCATGTACATTCGTATGTTTGCCACGGTGATAATAGAATTCTACATCAGTCGTGTATAGTCTCAAGTGGCTTTTTGCCATCAAGAGTTATAAGGAAACTTGGCGAACTTTTCATTTTATCAGAAATATGGTTGATAAAATATAGAATAATTTGCAAGTTCTTGCGTTATTATAAGTATGAGTAAGAATTCGGTTATATTATATTTTATAGGTTTATTAGGAATCGTAAGTTTGTCTTCCTGTATGGATGATGAGGATTTTTCTTCATCCCGGGCAGACTTGCTGACTTTTTCTACTGATACGGTAAGGTTGGATACTACCTTCTCGAATGTGCCGACACCTACCAGAACGATGTGGGTTTACAACCGTTCTGGAAAGGGTATCAGATGTAGCAATATCCGTCTGGAAGGTGGTAATCAGGAAGGTTTCAGAGTGAATGTGGATGGTACGTTTCTCGGACAGGCAGCTGGTTTTCAGACAAGTGATGTCGAGATCCGTAAGGGAGACAGCATCCGTGTATTCGTGGAACTGACTTCTGCTCTGCAGGAGAAAAATGAACCGCAGTTGGTGGAGGACGACCTTGTCTTTACCTTAGAAAGTGGGGTGCAGCAGAAGATTAATCTGCGTGCCTTTTCGTGGGATGCAGAGATGCACAACGGTCTGGAAGTGAAGAAAGGTGAGGAAACTGTTCTGGGTGAACCGGATGAAAGCGGCTACCAGAAACCAATCGTTATCTATGGCGGAATCAAGGTAGATAGCTTAGGCACACTCACTATCAGAGAGGGTGCTACGCTTTATTTCCATGAGAATGCTGGTATTGACGTATATGGTAAACTGAAGGCTGCAGGTACTGCCGAAAAACCGGTTACGATGAGGGGCGACCGTATCGACCGGATGTTTGACTATCTGCCATACGACCGTACTCCCGGACAATGGCAGGGCATCCGATTGAGAGAGGCTTCTGCTGATAATGAACTGAAATATACTGATCTCCATAGTGCTTATCATGGTATTGTAGTGGATTCCTGCGATCTTGCTACCCAGAAATTGCTGGTAGAAAATTCTACTATCCATAACTGCCAAGGCTATGGCTTAGCGATTTCTTATGCCAAGGTACAGGTTTATAATACGCAGATTTCAAACACGCTCAATCATTGTCTCTATGTAGAGGGTGGTCATGTGGATGTCAACAATAGTACGATTGCACAATTCTATCCGTTTGATGGCAATCGCCGTTCTGCTATCGGATTCAAGGCTCCTATAGATACATTGGACGTCAGAAATTCTCTCGTTACGGGATATGGTAATGATGAGGTACTGTGGACGCCAGTAGAGGAAGAACCGCTCAAGTTCAGTTTCGACCATTGTGTGTTGCGTACCGAGAAGATGATGACGGAGGACAGTCTTCGTTTTACCCATGTCGTCTATGAAGATGTGAAGGATACCACCATGTATGGCGAGAAGCATTTCTCTGTTTTCGATACAGAAAATCTGATTTATGATTTCCACTTGTCTGCCAAGTCTGCTGCCATTGGTGCAGCCGACCCGAAAACCGCTTTGCCTTATGACCGTAATGGTCTCAAACGCGAAGAAGACAAGGCTGATGCTGGATGCTTCCTGTATCGTGAGGAGAAAAAAGAAGAGTAGTTTTTCTTTTATGACTTATCAGGAGAAATGTAGCTTATGAAGATGAGTACATATAGAAAATGGGCCTTGTGCTTTTTGGGGATGAACTTGATGTTTGTCCCTTCTTTGGTTTTTGCCCAGCGCAATGATGAGGCTACCGAGCAGCTGGGCAAAGCTTTGGAGTATTTTACTTCTCAAAAATATCATGAGTGCCTGATGATTATGCAGGACTTGGAGAAGCAATATCGGCTCAATCCCAGATACAAGGCCTATTTAGGTGTCTGCTATTATTACGAATGGGATTATGAACATGCTAATAAGTATCTGACGGAGGCGATACCCCAGTTGGCTCTGTTTGCCCCTCATGAACGGTCGTTCTATTATTGGGCAAATGCAGAAAGTCTTTTCAATCAGCAGAAGTACAAGGAGGCCATTCCTATGTATGAGGCAATGTTGCCGTTGTGCTATGAGAATGAAAAGCCGGATGCTTATTATCGCTTAGGTTTCTGTCATCTGTTTATGGAAAACTGGGTGGGGGCATGGAATGAATTTCTCAAGGCTCAGGATGCTTATCAGAAATATAGGGACACACCCGACATGCAGGCCCGTATCATACAGGTCAGCCACATGTTGGATGGATTGAAGCCTAAGGTGATAGGTATTGTAATCAGCGATCTGCTGAAGTAGTTATCTCATATTGGCATCTACGAAAGAGAAAGGAAGCAGGTCCTTGATGCTTCTGAAGCAATAGATGCCCTCTGTGCCATAGAGAAGAATGCGTACTGGTTGCTTGTAGCGGTCTTCTATTTCGAGGATGACCTGGCGGCAAGCTCCACATGGGGAAATCGGATCCTTGAGAAATCCGTTGGCATTTCTTGCAGCGATGGCAATGGTCTTGATGGACAATTCCGGATGGTTTGCCTGTGCTGCAAAGACTGCCGTTCTTTCAGCACAGAGTCCTGATGGGAAGGCTGCGTTTTCCTGGTTGGCACCGATGACGATGCTACCATCTTCCAGAAGACAGGAGGCTCCTACATAGAAGTGGCTATAGTTGGCGTATGAATTCTGGGTAGCAGCAATAGCTTTTTCCACCAGGTTCTGTTCTTCCTGGCTCAATTCTTCCAATTGCGCAAACTGGTATTCAATTTCAATTTTTCTTTCTTTCATAGTTCTAAGGAGTTTTGGTTTTGTAACAGATAACTGAAACCTATTTCTACAGAAAATAGGTTTCAGTTATTTTTTTTATTTTTAAAGTTTATATAGATGACTATTTTGTATAGAAATCTATTAGGCTTGTGATAGCTCTCTTGCAGACAGGGCAGAATTCTGGCGTATCATTGATGCGCATGCGGCAATCCTGAACGCCACGATATACTCCCTTGGTGCTATAGCCGGCACCTTCAAAGACTCCCACCTTGCTTTCTGCCACCTTGGTATCCTCAGAGAGAGGGGTAGGGATAGGTGTTCCCTTCTTTACCATGTCTTTCCACTTGCTGGAGAAGTTGACCAGCGTGGTGATGTTCGGCTCCCAAGGTTCTACGTCGTGTGGGTACATCGGAATCTCTTCGAAATCGTAGGCGTATTCGTCTGCGAGACCAGCAAAGGAATGCCCGAACTCATGTACTACTACTGGCTTGTACCACTTGTGGTGGGTAGAGGTCAGGTTGTATGAATTGAGGATTCCGCCTCCACCATATTTCTTGGAATTTACCAGCACGATGATGTGTTCGTATGGAGTACCAGCCAACCAGTTGTGCAGGTCCTTCAGATGGAGTGTGGTCAGGTATCTGTCGCTATAGAATGTATCAAAATGAGAGTGGAGTGCAGTATTCTTCCAAATTCCTTTGGCTGGTTCGCTCGTTCCGCTTTCTTCAGATGGTGATTTTACAGCGATGACATTGAATCTGTCACGCATTTTCTTGAAAGGTTCATGATTGAAGAGCGCTTCGTTGGCATCCTTCACGTCTTTGATGAAAGTGTCCATCTCTGCATCTGTGTATCCCTCTGCTACGTAAGCAATATGGATGCAGCGAGTTGTATCGGCTGCCTGCTGGATTGTTTCGTATGCTGTCGGCTTCTCTCCCTTGTGGTGGATGAGGATGTCGGTAGGCACTACCTGATGGGTGAGTGATGCAGTAACCTCACGGCGGTTGTTGAAGAGCGACAGGGTGATGTCCACCGTGTCTTTTGGCATCGGTACGAGGAATACATTCTCAAAACTCTGTGTATTCTTCTTAGCCTCCGGGTAGGAAAGCCATTCCTGAAAGAGGGTAGAGAAAGAGTTACGATAGATGACCTCACCTGTCTTGTGGGCACGAACTGTGATTTGTCCGTTTCCTTCTACAGGCACTTCGCCCAGTCGCTGCTTTTTACCATACCAGCGGGGCATGACGTTCAGTTCATCTACTGCAATCATCTGTTGCTTAGCGTTTCCTACGAAGGTATAATCTACTCGCAGGGTTTTGTCAACGAAATAGTCGTTGAAGTTTTGTGCCAGGAGTTTGCCTGGCATCATGAGCATAGCAAGAGCTGCAATGATCAGTGTTTTCTTCTTCATTTTCTTTTCTTTATTTCTTTATCTTACTTTCAGTCTGGCTCCAGGGTATATCTTGAAGTCAGGATCAAGGTGATTCTTGGAATAGAGACTCTTCAGTCTGATGCCATATTTCTGTGAAATGCTGTACATGCTCTCGCCCGGCTGTACGATATGAGGGCGTTTCTTGAACTGCTTAGGCGCTTTCTTGCGCTTTTTCTTCAGATAGATGACATCTCCCTTGTGCAGGATGTCGTGCTTGTCTCTTTCGTTGTACTTAGCCAATTTTCTCCAACTGATACCCACTTCCTTTCCGATGCTCTTGAAGGTTTCTCCCTCTCTGGCATACAGATAATAATTGTCATTGAAGATGTGGATAGGATGCAGAAGTCCTTGTGCGTTGACCGGCTGATCTGTGCCACTATGTTCTGCCATGAATTTGTCGTAGCGTTTTTCCTTGTCATAATCATGGAGCTTGTACAGTTCGATAATCTGTATCAGTTTGTTGGCATACTGCGGATTGGTAGCATAGCCACATTGTTTCAGTCCTCTTGCCCATCCTTTGTAGTCGTTGCTGTTCAGTGAGAAAAGCCGGGCATATCGCTGTTGCCGTGCCAGAAAGCGGCTATGGTCTTCGTAGCTTTCCCTGGCATCGCTATATACACGGAAACATTCACCACGGGCGTCATCGTCGTGGTATTGCGTAGGACCAGTCCATGAAGTGTGGCATTTTATGCCGAAATGATTATTGCCCTGTCTTACCAGGCTGCTTCTGCCTGCAGCGCTCTCGAAGAGACCTTGTGCCAGCGTGATACTGGCTGGTATCCGATATTTGAGCATCTGCTCGATAGCAAGATCCTTGTACTGGTTGATATATGTCTGATAAGTCTGGTTCCACTTCATCTGTGCGCCCGAAGGAAGGGGGCACAGCAGAAGAGCCAAACCTATGATATTTGCTTTGATTCTATTCATACTGCAAAAATATAAAAAATAGTTTATTTTCGCTTGTTTTCTCTTATTTATTTATTAATTTTCACTTTTTGTATGTTTTTTCGATATTATTTGATTATTTTTGCAGGAAAAAAGATGAGCACAAGGATATTGATAGCTTTAGGCTCTAATCATGAGCAAGAGAAGAATGTGGCTTTCGCAATGGAGCGTCTGCGCAGTTTTTTCCCCGGCATTTCCTTTTCGAGAATGCTGTGGACCGAACCGATAGGCATCGCATCTGACCGATTCGTGAATGCCCTTGCCTTAGCTGATACGGATAAGGAGCAGGAGGAAGTGGAACGGATATTGAAGCAGATAGAGAAAGAATGTGGAAGAAGCCGGGAGGAAAAGATGAGGAATATCATCAGATTGGATCTCGATCTTTTGCAGTGGGGTACAGTCCGGTTGCGTGAACAGGACTGGGAAAGGGATTATATCCGCCTGTTGCTGCAGGAGATGCAATGGGCATTCTGATAATTTCACAAACTTATAGGGAGTTATAGAATACGGAAATACGGAATGGACGATACAATAAAAATCCTCTTGAATCGGCTGATAAAGCAGAATCAAGAGGATTTTTATATTTCACCAGCATCAGGATTTCTCCCGATGCTGGTGAGTAAAGTTATGATGTCTTATCGTTTTAATGTCTTATAAAACCGGTGTCGGGTTGTCTTTGGTGAGGTGCAGTTCTACCACTTCTCCTGTGGCAAGCGATTTCTTCACATTGATGAGTCGCTGGTTGCTGCTTCCCCTGAAAAATAAATCCTTATCAGCGAGTGCCTTTATGAACGGACCATCTACCAGGACATCTATCTGTTCGAGCAGTGCTCTCTGTGCCGGGTTCTTCAGGAGATTCTCATATTTATAACCCGTAAAGCACCAGATATCCTTGCTGCTTTCCTTGCGGATGGCACGAGCTAACTCTGCAAATCCCTCAGCCTGAAACATCGGGTCGCCTCCTGAGAAGGTAACGTTGGCGAACGGATCGCTCATGATTTCCTTCAGCAGGTCTTCGGTCGATGTCATCGTACCATTGTTGATGTCCCACGACTGCGGATTATGGCATTCTGGACAATGATTGGGACAACCTGCACAATAGATAGAGGTCCTGAAACCAGGACCATCCACCATCGTGTCGTGGATTACGCTAAGAACGCTTATCATGATTTCTTCCCAGCTTATCCTTATCTTACTTTTGTGGAGTGTCGATATGAGTTACACGGTCGTGAAGCTCAGCCAACTTGCCACTGTTCCAGCGATCGGTAGTACCTACGAGGTAACCGGTGATGCGCTGCAACTTGTCGATGTGATGACTTCCGCACTTAGGACAAACTTCCAGATTGGCCTCTGCATTCTCGTAGCCACAGTCCAGACAGCGGTTGCGGTTGTGGTTTACAGAACCGTATCCCATATTGTACTTATCCATCATGTCAACCACACTGGCAATGACAGAAGGGTTGTGGGTAGCATCGCCGTCAATCTCTACATAGAAGATGTGTCCACCACGAGTCAGATCGTGATAAGGAGCCTCCACCTGTGCCTTCTTCATGGCAGTACACTTGTAATATACAGGTACGTGGTTTGAGTTGGTATAGTAATCACGGTCAGTAACGCCAGGGATAATACCAAACTGCTTGCGGTCTTTCTTAGTGAACTTACCGCTCAAGCCCTCTGCAGGAGTAGCGAGGATAGAGTAGTTGTGGTGATACTGCTCGCTGTATTCGTCAGCATGTTCCTTCATGAAGGTAACAATCTTCAGACCCAATTCCTGTGCCTCTTCGCTCTCGCCGTGGTGATGACCGATGAGGGCAACCAGACATTCTGCGAGTCCGATGAAACCGATACCCAACGTTCCGTGATTGATTACGCTCTCGATGGTCTCCTCTGGCTTCAGGTTCTCGGCGCCTACCCAGAGATATTTCATCAGCAATGGGAACTGCTTAGCCATAGCGGTCTTCTGGAACTGGAAGCGCTCGTCGAGCTGCTTGGCTGTGATATCGAGGATATTGTCAAGCTTCTCGAAGAAAGTCTTGATTCTCAATTCCTTGTTCTCGATACCCATGCACTCGATGGCCAACTTTACGATATTAATCGTAGTGAAACTCAAGTTACCGCGTGCGATACTGGTCTTCTCTCCCCAACGGTCTTCGAATACACGTGTACGGCAACCCATAGTGGCGATTTCCCACTTGTAGCGCTCAGGATCGTCAGCACGCCACTTCTCGTTCTGATTGAATGTGGCGTCGAGGTTGAGGAAGTTAGGGAAGAAACGGCGGGCTGTTACCTTGCAAGCCAACTGATAGAGGTCGTAGTTGCGATCCTCTGGCAAGAAGTTGACGCCACGTTTCTTTTTCCAAATCTGGATAGGGAAGATGGCAGTTTCGCCATTTCCTACGCCATCGTAAGTACTCTTCAGAATCTCGCGCATGATGCAACGGCCTTCAGCACTGGTATCTGTACCATAATTGATAGAAGAGAATACCACCTGATTACCGCCACGGGAGTGGATGGTGTTCATATTGTGGATGAAAGCCTCCATCGCCTGATGTACACGGTTTACGGTCTTGTTGATGGCGTGCTGTTCCAGACGTGCTCTTCCCTGAAGATTGTCGAGTGGCTTCTCGATATAGTCATCGATAGGCGCATCATAAAGATTCTTGAGGTCTTCACCAGAGAGCTTCTCCAAGTTTTTCACTTCCTCCTGGTAAGACATTCTTACGTATGGAGCCAGGTAGAAGTCGAAAGCAGGAATAGCCTGACCACCGTGCATCTCGTTCTGACAGGTTTCCAGAGAGATGCAAGCCAGTACGGCTGCTGTCTCGATACGCTTGGCTGGACGGCTGGAACCATGGCCAGCTGTGAAGCCATGCTTCAGGATGACGTCGAGCGGATGCTGTACGCAAGTCAGACTCTTGGTAGGATAATAATCTTTGTCGTGTATATGAATGTAGTTGTGCAGGACGGCGTCACGAACTTCCTCGCTGAGGAGGTAGTCGTCAACGAATGGTTTTGTAGTTTCAGAAGCAAATTTCATCATCATGCCGGCAGGAGTGTCGGCATTCATGTTGGCGTTTTCACGGGTGATGTCATTGTTCTTGGCATTTACAATGCTCATGAACACATCGCGTGTCTTTGCCTTGCGGGCAATGTTACGCTGGTTGCGGTATGCAATGTACTTCTGTGCCACGTCCTTGCGGGCACTCTTCATGAGCTCCATCTCGATGGCATCCTGAATGGCTTCTACGCTCATCTGGTTCTTGCCACGATAGCTTACATGATCAGTGATTTTCTCAATAAGAGTTTCATCTTCACCCTTGTCTGTGTGCAACATGGCTTTACGTATGGCAGCCATGATTTTCTGTTGATTGAAACCAACAATGCGTCCGTCACGCTTTACTACAGTTTGTATCATTTCTATCTTTACTTTAAGATTGATATTTAATTAGCTTATTATTAACATTTTACGCAAAAAAGAGGCAGTAGAAACCTCGATTTTGACATTGCAAAGATACAAAAGATATTTGAAAGTTTTCTATTTTGGACAACTTTTCTTTGGTTAAAAAATATTAAGTAGCTGATAATCAGACAATTAAAAAATCGTTTTGGAAAACTTTTGTATTTTATTGTTTTCCAAAACGATTAATTGCTTATGCATCAAAGAGTTATGCGATTTTTGCCCCGAAATGTTAATTATTGCTTATCCGGATGCTTTAGTCGATAATCCCTTTATATATGGGCTTTCTGCACCTCACTTGCAGAAATCTGAGCTTATTTCTGATTCCTTTTATAGTCAAGCGCTGCACCTATTGCCGTGCAGAATTCTGAATATTTAGGTATGCGGAACCTGACATTGTAGAGTTTCTCCATGGCAGGGAATACTTCCCGGCACTGAGGCATGAGGGTCAGGTTTCCGATGAGTACGAAATCCTTGATTCCCGACTCTAAGGAGGAAAGGATTGTGGCAGAACCGATACATTGCAGTACCATCCAGATGAGGCCTTTGGCAATATCTTCGCGAGATGCGTTTGCCTTGGCGTTGCTGAACAGAGATGCCACGGCATTCATTGGCAGTCCTGGCAATGGTTTGGCGCTGATATCGCCTATGAGCAGGTTGATCTTGGAAACATCACCATCTTTTGCCAGATGGGCTATCTGCTTCACGTCGTCGGTCTTGAGCATGATGCGGCTCAGTCCTGCTAAGGTGCCGCCTCCGATACCGATACCTCCGATGTGGCGTATGTTGTCGCCTTCGCATTTCACGAGTGATGTACCCGTTCCCATGCTTACTACAATCATCCTGTCGAGCTTGCTTTCATATTTGGCACCAAGTCCGTCGGCTACGAATTCCTCGCTTTTGGAGGTAGGAAGTCCATAGATTGGCTCGTCTATATAAGCTGAGCCTACGCCGGTAAGCATCACATGTTCCACCTCAGAGAGGCTGATCTGGTTGTCGTGCAGGTATTTTCCAAATGCTCCATACAGAGATGTGATCGGGTCTGTAGCCTTGATACGGATGGGACTTACTACGATTCCGTCTTCGTCAATGCCCACAATCTTGGTGGTGGAGATACCTACGTCGATACCAATTACTATTTTTTTCATTTTAGAGATATATTGTTTTGAGTTTTTTAGAGTATACCCATCTTGCAGAAAGTGATGAGCACACCATATCCGAGAATCATACTGATGAGACCGATGGTCAGACCAGCCTTCACCATATCGGTCTGTTGGATGAGTCCGGTAGAGTAGGCGATGGCATTTGGAGGGGTGGAAATAGGAAGCGACATGGCGCAGGAAGCAGCCACGGCTACACCTATAATAATAGTAGAGGTTCCACCGATGCTTTCGAGTGAACTGCCCATACCGGCACATACTACAGTCAGGATAGGAATCAGGAGGGCTGCAGTAGCGGTGTTGGAGATGAAGTTACTCAATGCAAAGCAGACGAGTCCTGAAACGATCATGATGACTATCGGGTTGAACGTGTCGAATGGAATACTCTTCACGGCATTCTCTGCTAACCCCGTACCATTCATGGCAAGACCCAAGGCAAAACCACCGGCTACCATCCAGATGACTGCCCAGTCGATTTCCTTCAGGTCGTCGGCTGTAAGCACACCGGTAAATGCAAATACAGCGATAGGCAACATGGCTACGGTATTGGCATTGATACCGAAATATTTCTTACCGAATACCCAGAGTACGATGGTCAGGATGAAGGTGGCTGCCACTACGATGGTACGCCAGTTGAACTGGATGTCTCCCTTGATCTGCAGTTCGATAGTCTTCTGTGAGAAAGGGAACATCTTGCGGATAATGAACCATGCCAATACCAGCATAACGAGTACCATCGGGCACATAATCATCATCCAGTCACCGAAACCGATGTCGAGATTGAGTCCGTCTGGTGCTGTAAGAACCTTGTATGCGAAAGCATTAGGAGGTGTTCCGATAGGCGTTCCCATACCGCCGAGGTTGGCTCCGATAGGGATGGCCATGGTGAGTGCTATTCTTCCCTTTCCGTTGGCAGGAAGTGCCTTGAACACAGGAGTCAGGAAGGTAAGCATCATGGCTGCGGTGGCAGTATTGGAGATAAACATGGAGAAGATGCCGGTGATGAGCATGAAGCCCAATAGTACATTTTCTGATTTCTTGCCGAAAGGAGCGATGAGGGTCTTAGCCATCAGTACGTCGAGTCCACTCTTGGTGGCGGCGATGGCCATCACGAAACCACCGAGGAAGAGGATGATGGTAGGGTCGGCAAAGCAGGCCATAATACCCTGATACTCCAGGAGGTTGCCGTATTCGCCTTCGGAACCTTGCATGATATTGAAGGCCGAGTCGGATACACCGAACAGCAATACGAAGATGATGACTACTGATGTTGCCCAGGCAGGAATGGCTTCGGTGAGCCATAGCATGACCGCCATGACGAAGATGGCGATGACGCGTTGCTGAACGACTGTCAGCCCCTCGATGCCAAAGCTGTCGATGGGCAGATTCCAAACTAGTGCGGTGAGCAGGGCGGTGATGGCAAACATCAGAGCCTTCTTGCGATTGAAGTCGCTGCTCAAAACTTTTTTGACGGTTTCTTGCATTTTCTCTATGTTTTTTATGGATTTTGTCGGCAAATGTACGCAATATTTCCGACATAACAAAATATTAGATAGAAATATTCATCAAATACTGAGAAAAATTACAAAAAGTATCTTTATCTGAAAAAAAATGATGCAAAAGGTTGGTCTTTTAAAAATAAAGTATTATATTTGCGAAATCTTATAGTGAAAGATTATCTAACATAAATATTTTATACCATGACTCAAGTTACATTTGTTTTGGTTTTCTTTGTAGTGGTCATGCTGCTGGCATTTTCGTTATACCACCACAAGAAGCACATAGAGTTTAAGATGTCGGACATCGAGAAGGCTGTCCGTAGTGCTTATCCTGAGGGTGTCACTTCTGTAAAGAAGGGAGACCTGGTAGTTGCTGTGAAGAAGTATTTCCATTGCAGTGCTAAGGATGCCCATTATATAATAGGTGTAGCTCGTAGAAAGAAGATTGTGGATATTGCTGCCGAGCAGGTATCATTGCATACGGAAAATTGCTCCTTAGAGGGCACAAAAATGCCATAGTCAGGGCGCAAAGTTGCCGTGCCTAAGCATTTTTTCACCCTTCATTATCCATCATAGTCTAATGATGCGTTTTATTGAGGTCTAATGATGCGCTTTATTAGGTGCTAACGATGCGCTTTATTAGGTGCTAATGATGCGCTTTATTAAGTGCTAATGATGCGCATCGTTAGGTCATGTAGATTTTCTACAAGTTATGTTCTTGAAAATCAGCAAATTACAGATGAAGTGTGATGGCGATATAAAGAATGAATCTTCTTTACATTAGCTTGGCTGAGGTTCTCGTATTTTCAGACGCTTCTGTTTTCTCTGAGAATATCGTAAATATGAAGAAGATGGAAAAATGTACTGGTAATCAGATAATTGTGGGTGTTTTTACAGGATGATGGCGTGGAGGAAAATCTATAGTCGTACGATTTTAACCCCTATAGTTGTACGACCATAACTCTGGAGTTGTACAACCATAGCATGTATAGTTGTACAACTGTAACTTTATAGTTGTACAACTATAGGTCTTGTTCCTAATAGAGAGCAGAAAATAGGGTGTTTCAGTCTCTCAATCCCCCTTGTTTTTGTCGCTAGATTCAAAACTTGTAGGTGTATGAAATATGGTTATATATTTTGACGGAAAGTTGTAGGATTTGAAGGATACTTTACCTCTGTAATAGGAAAAATCAATATGAATTATGCAATTTGCATTATGCAATTTGCATAATTCGAAATAAATAATTATCTTTGCAGTCGAAAGTAACAAAGACCATTTTATCTGTATTTCCATCGATATCCTCCGAACTTCCAGCATCCATGAATTTGCCTTCGAGTTGGGAAAGGCTGTATTTGATTTGGCAGCTCATCGTGGAGCCAAGATGATGAGAATGGTGGTTAACACCCTGAAGTCTATCAATGGCTGCTTCGGTTACGATCCGATTTCCAATACCCCAACGTTTAATCTTTCGTTGGGTGATATTTCTAATCCGCTCTATACATTGGATGAGATATTTGCCTGTTTGGAGCAGGCCGATAAGAAATGTATCGTTGCCATTGATGAGTTCCAGCAGATAGGCTATTATCCGGAGAAGAATATGGAGGCCATTCTCAGAACTTATATTCAGAAGTGCAGCAATGCTAATTTCATCTTCTCTGGCAGCGAGCGTCATCTGATTTCCAAGATGTTTTCCGAGAAAGCGCATCCTTTTTACAATAGTGCTGATATGATGAATCTGGAGGTGATTCCGCTTGATAAATACAAGGAGTTTGCTATCCGTTTGTTTGGTAAGTTTGATAAGAAGATTAAGGAGGAGGCTATAGAGTTGGTGTATCAGGCTTTTGGTGGCAATACCTATTATATGCAGAAGGTGATGCATGAGGCTTTCAACCAAACAGCGCCACAGGCTGAGGCTGATTGTGAGATGATAAAGAGCATCATCCATGCTTTGGTATTGGATAATGACCATAAGTTTAGCGAGATACTTTCCCGTCTCACTCTTCCGCAGAAGGAACTTCTGTATGCTGTTGCTAAGGAGGGAATGGCTAGTCAGATTACCTCTTCTGGCTTTGTGAAGAAGCATAGTCTCCGCTCGGCAAGTAGTGTGCAGAGTGCAGTGAAGAAACTGCTGGAATATCATCTGATTTCTACTTCTCAGAGTACGTATTATATTGATGATCAGCTTATGAACTTATGGTTGAAGGAATAAATTGAATGTTTTTGAAGTGAAATCGAGATAGGACAATAGAGCCTTTTGGTATTTTTGATACTGAAAGGCTTTTTTTGTATCTTAAAATGAAGAAAGTCGCTCTTTTCTTTGGCATTTCTAATTCTTTTCGTTATTTTTGTGGCGTTAATTTAAAAGAAAGGAATAAGATGGAAACGATTAATATTCAGTTTCAAGTACCTTCTACAGGTAAATATACGCTTGACGAATTTGTCGCCAAGCTCAAGGACTATGCTGAAAAATTAGCCAGTTCTATCTCCAAGTCAGGAAACAGTTACCAGGAAAGATTCATGAGCCAGGCAGAGCAGGAAGCCTATGTGGCAGAAAGTCTCAACCGTGCTCTTGATGAAATGGAAGCTCATAAGAAGAATGGGACTAAGCCGATGAGTTTTGATGATTTTATGGCTAAACTTGATGAGGAGGATTAGTTATGGAAGTTGAAATACGTGTTGGGAGTGAGTTCTTAATACAGTTTAAGCGTCTTTCTAAAAAATATCGTTCTTTAAAAAGCGATATTAAAGATTTGAAAGACTCTCTTGTAATTAATCCTTTTCAAGGTACTAGTCTTGGCAAAGGTGTCAGAAAGGTAAGAATGGCAATAGCTAGTAAGGGTAAAGGTAAGAGTGGTGGTGCAAGGGGCATCACTTATAATCTTTATCAGGAAGAAGATTCCATCATCATTGATTTGTTGACAATTTATGATAAAGGAGAAATCTCTAATATCTCTGATGAGTTTATCAGTTTTTTGCTTGATAAGCGTGAAAATGGATAATACGCATAATAAGTATCATTGCCTTTCAGTATTATCTGATGCTGAAAGGTTTTTTGTGTCTTAAAGCGAAGAAAGTTGTTCTTTTCTTTGGCATATTCAATTCTTTTCGTTAATTTTGTAGCGTCATTTCCGAGATGGCTGGCAAAGGGTTGCTGGCTGAAAAGTCTGGGGATTGGCTATATCTTTTAGAATTAGACGTTTACTACGTTTCGCTTCTGATTAGACTGAAAACTTCCGAAACTTTCAAGCTATAACGATCAGATAGAGATTGCAGTGGACGCCTACATAACGTGTATATATACACGGCACAAGTGCGCCCTTTCGTATAGGAAGGGTGTGCCTTGTGCTACATACATATATACTATGTTGGCGTAGGTGTTGTCCTCTTGCTCCTGTTCTTGCTATCATAGGTTCCCTAATACCTCAGTGCGCAAGGACGTTAAAGGAGTAATGACCCCTGCGCCAATTCTTTTAGATAAATTTGTGCCTACTTAGAAAGCAACAACTAACTTGTAACTTGTTGGTATAAAGATTAATGTAATCGGATTATATTTATCTGCTTTGGGGGTGAGCAAAGGGATGTAACGTCGTTATTCTTATGAACAAATACGAACTCACAAAGAAGATAAATGAATTGGAGGGTCTTACGAATGATGAGAAATCAGAGTTAATCAAACAACTTCGTTCGCAAAAGAAGTATGGTTTGGTTTGGGAAGACAAGCCTGAGGATGCTGAGCAAAGAATGGTCAACGAACAGCCTGTGCTTGTTGAAGTGCCTGAGCATGCCATCCTCAGCGATGACGCTGAGGCTCCAAACCATATTCTTATTGAAGGCGATAGCCTCGAAGCCCTTACAGCCCTTAGCTATACCCATGCAGGAAAGATTGATGTCATTTATATCGATCCTCCTTATAATATTGGTAATAAGGATTTTAAATATAATGATGCTTATGTAGATAAAGAAGATGCCTATTATAATAGTAAGTGGTTGTCATTTATGAATAAGCGATTGAAAATTGCCAAAAACTTGCTTTCGGATAAAGGCGTGATATTAATCTCTATCGGCGATAGCTGGTTTGCAGAAAGGCGAGTTGATTATCAAAGATCATACGATGGCTGCCCTTGGTTTGGGCGGTAAACCGTATAAGAAAATAAAGGTGACGCATCTCATTTGATGCGCCACCTTTTTAAAATTGTACCCTCCTTTTGGTCTTTATACGGATAATCTCCAATTTGCTGTTATTTTATCCATCCAAGCAGGGACACCAGATAGGCGTTCCAGTTGATGGCAATCTCGTTCGAAGCATAGCTGCCAACGTTATCCTGGTAGGATTCATCTGGAATATTGGAAGCATAGGCTGGTACAAATTCTGCATCTTCCTGTCCCTTGTTGGCTCCTCCAGCCACCAGACCAGGTACTGGCTCCTTGATATTGTCGGCTGCAGAGATACGGTGGTGGATATTCATGACCCTCTGGGTGCCGAAGCCTGTCAGGTAGCAATAGCCTGTGGCGTTACGTCCAAAGAAATAATCTAAGGTAGAAAGGGCGGCTTGCCTATACTTGCTGTCCTTTGTCAGGGCATACTCGTACATTTGGGCAATGCCTCTTCCCAGGCAGCTTTCAGAGTTGCTTCCCCAGTGGAAGTCTTGGGCGCTGTTGCCGAAGATACTGTGGAATGAAGAGGTTGGCAGCTCTTTGATACTCTCATCACATTTTTTCTTAAGGGATTCTTTGATCTCTTTCATAGGGAGCTTGCCGGCATCAGGTGTGCCAAGGAGTTCCTGGTTTACCCATTGGAAGATGCCCAGACCTGCCACGTTACCCCAGGATGGAATGCTGAATTCATCTGGAACAAACTGTTTTGCCTGTTCCAGGTAGGATGTTTCAGAAGTCGTGAAGTATAGTTCTGTAGCTGCCCAGAAGAACTCGTCTTCGGTGTGGTTGTCACCATAACCACCCGTTTGGATGGTTGGAGAGAATTTCTTGTTGTTTCCATCCTGGTCATAATACACCGTGGGGTGTTTCACAGCCCATGCGTATGCTTTTTCTGCTGATTCTATGGCTTGTCGGCAGAAGCTTTGGAATTCTGGGAATTTTTGGTAGATTCTGGCGGCCAGTGCCATGGTGGCAGCAAAGTCGAGAGCAGCGGTGGTGGTTTTCTGTACCACATAGCGTTGCTGCTTGCAGTCTTCTGGCATCACGAATCCCTCAAAGTTAGGGGTAGTGAGTTTATGATATACTCCTCCATCGGTTGGATCCTGCATGGTGAGCATCCACTCCAGGTTATACATCATCTCATCCAGGATGTCCGGTATCTTATTGTCAGATTCCGGGATTTGAAGATTGAGAGAATTGAATCTATCCTGATGGAGCTGGTAGGACTGCAGAATCAGTCCGAGGGTAAATCCTGAATTGACGATATACTTGTTATAGTCGCCAGCATCGTACCATCCCTTGGGAGAGGATATGATGGTTCCCGCCGGTCTTTTAGGGCTTGCTGCCGAAGGATGCACCATGACATGAGTGTCCAGGTGAGCTGCCGGGCGTGCGTACTCGCCAGCATACTTTCTTTCCAAGCTCTCCCCAGAACGCTGATAGTAGTAGCCTTTGATGGATGCTTTCAAGGCTTCCGTATAGGGATCGCTGGAAATGATGAAGCTTTGTTGATGTCTTCCTGCTACCAGGGTATACCTACCAGGCTTGGTGATAGAGGAGAAGTCTATCTCCTGGCGGATCTTGCTGGAGAATGGGGATTTCTTGGTGGTTGCATGTTTTGTGCGCCAGACGGTTTTACCCTTTTGGTCTCTGATGAGGAAGCTTTTGGACTTTGCCTCAGGTTCTATGGTTGCTATCTTGCTTTCATGGGTCAAATAGCCAACCTGGTTAACCTTGATGGGATTCTTCACTGAAGAAGCTGGCATCGTTACTGCTGTCAGCAGTGTCATAGCGGTTAAGATTACTTTTCTCATTTTGCCTTGTTTTTAAAGTGTTATAGTTGTTTTGTTGTTTATTGTCTGCAAAGATAGTAATTTTTGTTGGAAATTGTTTATGTTTTCTGGATTATTTTTGCTTTTAGTATGGTTTATTCTTTGTTGAGCCTTTTTGTTTCTATGGGACGGAACGTTTTAGGTCTCGTTCCGTCCCATATTATCATTTAATTAACGTACTAAAATTGTTTCACTGATTGTCTTGTCAAATTTTGAAGAAGAGACGGTGACGGTTGCCTTACCTGGCTTGTTCCCACTTCTAATTACTGCGATGGCTCTACCCTTATAGGTAGTTACCTTGGAAGAAGTCTTTGGCTCAAGATCCTTGAGATTTGCCGATGCAGCAGCAAGAAGCGTTGCCCTTCCCTTGACATCCACGTTTAATGGTATGTTGGCATCAGGTACTATGTTGCCGTTCTTGTCTATTACCTCCAGGGTGATATATGCAAGGTCCTCGCAGCTAGCTAGAATATGCTTTCTATCAGTCGTGAGCTTGATGGAAGCAGGTTCTCCGCTTGTCTGGAGGATGCTTTCCTTCACTTCCTGTCCATTGGCATCGAGAGATACGGCTTTCAGAACGCCTGGTTGATAGGGCAGTGTGATGACTGCCTTATACTCGGTATCTATGCCAACTTGCTTCTCTGCAACAAGCTGATCGTTCAGATACAGGCGGACTCTTGGAGACTTGGAGTAGATTTCCACATCGATATTCCTGCCTTCCCATCCCTGCCAGTTCCAGGATTCCCAGGTAGGCCATACCGACCATTGGGTTTCTGAGATATGTCCTTTGTAGTAGAAGTCAGGCTCCTTTACAGCAAGATAGATATCTGGTGAACCATCTTTTAGATTCCAGAGCATGCTGCGATAGTGGGAGATAGGCTTTCTCCATCCAGTGAGGTCAACATCACCGCAATAGGCTCCATGATAAGGGAAGTGATTTCCCTGATAATGCTCTTTTCTGGATTCGCCTTCATAATGGAACTGTCCGATGGCTGATTCTCCCAGATAATCCAATCCTGTCCAGACTATGTCTCCGATGATGTAAGGGCGCTCCACGGTATGCTTCCAGTTGGCAAAGGCATCTCTAGGATAACTTTCGGTCTGCCACATCACTCTTTCAGGGCATCGCTTGTGGTCACTTTCTGCTTTGTGCATCATATAATTGTAGCCCACTATATCCAGAACCGCTGCATGAGGGTCGAAAATCTCCCAATCATGATCCCAGGAGCAGAGAGCCTCCGTTACTGGACGGGTATTATCGAGAGATGTGATGACCTTCTTGAATTTCCGGGCGGTTTGAATCACCTTGATTTCCTTGCGTTCTATTACCTCGTTGCCGATGCTGTAGGAAATGATACATGGATGGTTACGGTCGCGGAGTACCATGGCTTTGAGATCTTCCTGGTAGCAGGAGTCTATGGCAAGATGATAGTCATACTTGGTCTTCTCAGTATACCAGCCGTCAAAAGCTTCATCTATGACCATCATACCCAGGCTGTCGCAAGCATCGAGCATGGCTCGTGTCTGTGGGTTGTGGGAAGTACGGATCAGATTGAATCCTGCTTCTTTCATCAATCTTACCTTGCGGATTTCTGCAGCGTCGAATGCCATGGCGCCAATCACTCCATTGTCATGGTGGACACAAGCTCCATTGATAAGGGTAGGCTGGCCATTTAGCAGGAACCCTCTTTGGGCATTGTAGCTGAAGGTACGGATGCCATGCTTGATGTTCAGTTCTCCCACTTGAATATTATAGAGCTTGGGATGTGCAGGAGACCATAGTTCCACATTCTTTAGCACTCGTCTCTCATTGAGCTTATCCTGATAGGTAATGCGGATTGCTGCAGAGTCGGCATGTGTGCCATCTTTAGACATACCATAGATCTTTTCTGTTTGGATGAATAGCTGCTGAGGGTCATCCATTTTATTCTCATGGTATTTTTCCAGCCATACATGTCTATAGATTCCCGATCCACTATACCATCGGCAGTTGGGTTGCTTGGAATTATCCACACGAACAGCGATGGTATTGATACCTTTTTTGATATAAGGAGAGATCTTGACCTTGAAAGGTGTGTAGCCATAGAAGTGAGTGCCGACTTGGATGCCATTCACGAAAACCTGGCTGTTCTGGTAGATTCCTTCGAAGTGGAGCCAGAGGCTCTCGCCTTTGCCAGTTTTCAGGTCTGTATCCCTCACCTGCTTTCTATACCAGCCGATACCGCCTGGGTAGTATCCACCTCCATTCTCAGTAGGTGCATCAGCCTTGGGGCTATGATAGATATCCCAGTCATGGGGAAGGTTTACTCTTGTCCACTTGCCGTCATTACAAGAGGGAAGTTGTGCTTCCTTCACATCCTGCTCTATGAATTTCCAGCCAAAATCAAAGTTCTGCACCTTGCTTTGTCCACATGTTGGAGTAGTTATGCAGGTAATTACCCCCAGTGTTATGATCAAACGTTTCATATCTTTTTAAATTTTATGTTAGTAAATGAAGAGTGGCTGCATGATAGTAACAGCCCGCTTCGTTTGAAAATGAAACAATGGACTGAATCCAGATGATGTAGTTTAAGGCTACTAATGCCATCGGTGGTCCTTTGCTAAGATTTGTTGTTTATTGATTACAAAGGTAGTAATTTTTGGTGGAAATCGTATCTCTTCTCTGAAGATTTTTGCCATTAGTGTGACTTTTCCTTGATTTTGTGATGGTCGGGTATGTTATTTAAGTGTTTTTGCGCTATGGAGATAAGCAGAAAGAAAATTATTCGCAGGGCTGTGAGGGAGTTTAGCTTTTTATGTAGCCCAAGCTTCTCACTCATGGCTATGATGAGTTACATTAAATTTATGTCACAAAAGAAGATATTCAGATGCCAGGAATGTGGGTACGAGACCGAAATATATGAGGGACGTGGTTTCATGGGGCAGCACATTGAAGCCATGTCTTGTCCCGACTGCAGGAACATAGTACCTCTAGTGGTGGGGGGAGTGATAGGTGATGCTGCACCTAGCTTCAACTCCCTTGTGGGAAGACTCTGCCTGAGATGCGGATCGGACAGGATTCACAGGTGGAATATGCACACCTGTCCCAAATGCGGGGGCAGGATGCACCCCACGGGTGAAGAAGAATTTTGGACATAAGAACTAGCCTTTGCAGGAAAAAGGAAATTCTTTTCTAAATCTGTTTTTCAATCCATGCCATCAATACCGCTACTGCATATT
>ENA-ORMS01001079-ORMS01001079.1-human-gut-metagenome-genome-assembly--contig:-NODE-1079-length-23911-cov-10.380659_pt1 | contig 23911 bp, 27 predicted proteins | sample MGYA00242104_ERZ508997 | MGnify/ENA primary metagenome ERZ508997 (study PRJEB26280, sample SAMEA2338704) | human gut metagenome | biome: human gut; feature: human-associated habitat; material: faeces... | reverse complement strand
TCGGCAATGCCGCCGGTGATGCAGGCAAGGGTGTCGCTGTCGCCGCCCAGAGAGATCGCATTGCGAAGTGCATCCCTTTATATCAAGTTTCGCCTTTGAAATCAAAGAGAATCATAGTATTGATGTATTTTCTCGGCCATCAGTTCCCGACGCCTTTGTAGAAAATCCTGATAGTCGCCAATCTCCATGCTTTCAAATCCGTCTGGAATACAATTCTGTTTAAGATTTTCAGCCAGCCTATCTTGTTCTATGATTCCACCATAAACAGGCTTTTTCGTATTGCATTGCCCTATCACTTCAGTCATATAGTGGGCTGGCGAACTATCTTTAATTTTAATGTTGATTTCCTGTTGAATAAAAGCATAATTCGCAATTTGATTGTATTGTGCTTGCACAATTCCATTTTTTATCAAGTAATTTTTCGGGAACAAATGGTGAATATCGCCTCTGTTTTCCAACATGGACTCAATATCAATTTCCATCGACAAAAAGCTTTTATCGTGTGCCTTGACCTGTGCCACAAGGAACATATTAAAATATGGGCTGCTCGCAACCGATGTGTTCAGCCGTTGAACAAGATTTACCTTCCAGTACGCCTCAGATAATTCGCCCGCCTCTGTGATATTCAGGTACTGCATCGGATCATCATAAGCAAAGAATCTCTTAATGTCGTAATCAAATGCAGACTCTGGCGAGCCAGAAGAATATCTTCCCGTCAAAATAGACAAAGCCAGCCACTTGCGTACAATCTTTTCAATTTGATTACTATCCACTTTTCGTTCACGAAGTGCAAGAAAAAGCGCATAGCCAAAGTTCAAAACATTTTGTGAACGAATCAGCGATTTTTTCACAATTCCCGCTGAGCGCACAATCATCAAATACCGTTCGTAATTGGTCTGATTCACCGCTTGCAGAACTGCCTCATGTAATTGATTGAACGACCTTTCTTCTATTTCGATCTTAAATTCACGCGTTTCAAAATCTCGACCTGAAAGCAAGCTAACCAAATCTGCTAGCTTTCCTCGCTTGAATTTATATGTAAATGCAACACGAAGAATATCCGTATAACATGTGCGATAAATCGGTGCATTCTTTGCAGCTGCCCACTTTATAGCTTCGAATTCCGGTCTCGCCGCAAATTCAGCATCATTTTTCTTGATTTCTTTCAAATCCTCCGGAGACTCCAACAAATGACAGAAGTAATCAATCGTTTTTCGGGTCACATTTCCATTATATATTTCATTCGAAGAAATCTTAGACATTGCAAAATCTGCTTGCGACAGAACCACACCCTTAGAATTGATTCGAATAAAAATTTCCGTTACACTGTCAATATCCAAATCTTCTGCCAGCGTAATAACACCAATGCTATTATTTTGTATTGCCCTCAACCGATTGATTGTGTCATTGATTTCCTGTGCTTTGTCCATAATTCCGTTTTTCTGGCAATATTCCATCACAAAAGAAAAAGAACCAAAGGACACATCCAGCACTTTTGCAATATCCGGAATCCATTTACTGCTTTTTTGATTTGCGGAATTTGCCACTTCAAATATTTCGTCAATGGGGTTAAACGCAATACAGACCCGTTTCCATTTATAGTGGCTGTCTAAAACCTCCTGTCCCACAATTGCAGCCGCCATAGCAGTAATACGCTGTTGCCCGTCGATCAGAACTTTTTTCCCTATTGCAACTGTTCCGTCTTTCAACTTTACACTTGGATTTTGCCATACGATAATATATCCGACCGGAAAGCCCTTATAGAGCGAATCCATCAAATCACGCACTTGCGTTGCGTCCCATACAAATGGACGTTGCATTTCCGGAATCGCAATATTACCGGATTTTATATCCGCCAAAAGCACATCCACCGTATAATTATTCACGCTATATCGTGCCATAGTCAAATTCCTTTCTGTTGTATCATCCTGGAATTCTATCTAAAGTTGTTTTCATACAAAGCGTTATTAAATTTTGTTTAATCTTATCACATCCGGCGGGGCGGTGCAAGGGGTGCTCTTGTTTCCTGTCCGCGCAGCTATTATAATAATAGGTACCGAAAGAAGGTGAGCTTCCTGCACGACATCTGGAATCCATGGCACGGCTGCGTCAAGTGCAGCGAGGGCTGCCAGAACTGCTACATGTATTTTCTCGACCGGATGCGGGACCAGAACGGAGCCGAGATCTACAAAACGAAAAGCGGCTTTTCCTATCCGCTCCAGAAAGACCGCACCGGACACTACAAAATCCAGAGTGGTGAGCAGATCCGGGTCTGCATGACCTCGGATTTCTTCTTGGAAGAAGCCGACCCGTGGCGGGTTGAGGCGTGGGACATCATGCGCCAGCGCAGCGATGTGGTGTTTTTTCTGCTCACCAAACGGCCGCAGCGGGTACGGGAGTGCCTGCCGCCGGACTGGGGCAGCGGTTGGGACAACATCTTTTTCAACGTCACCTGTGAAAATCAGCGCCGCGCCGATGAGCGCATTCCCATTCTGTTTGACCTGCCCTTCAAGCACAAGGGCATCATGTGCGCGCCCTTCATCGGGCCAGTAAGCATCCGGCAGTACCTTTCCGCCGGGCAAATCGAGCAGGTCATCTGCGGCGGCGAAAACTACGATGGTGCCCGCCCCTGCAATTTTGATTGGGTCAAGTCTCTCCGGCAGGAATGCGTGGATGCCAACGTGACCTTCTGCTTTATCGAGACCGGCACCGTGTTCATCAAGGACGGCAGGCGCTACCACCTGCCAAACAAGCAGCTGCAAAGCCGAATGGCCTGTAAATCCGGCATGAATTTTCAGGGCAGGCCCATTCATTTTGACCTCGTGGACGACTGGGGCTACCCCATCCCGCAGGAAGATCTCTATGTGCCCCATTTCCGCGCAAACTGCGAGACCTGCGGCAGCAAGTTGATCTGCAACGGCTGCAGCGATTGCGGAAAATGCTTATAAAATAAAGGAGTTCTATGAAGAACCAGAAGAAAAAATCGTTTCCCCTCAGAGTGTTCCTCTGCCTGCTGGCTGTTTTGCTGGCCGTCTGAATCGCATTCGGCATTTACGTCAGCGACTACTACCACGCAGACCTGACCGACAGCGGCCTGCGAGTTTATTCCACTTACGGCAGCGAGGACGGCGTACTGAACCGCGAAAAGTACGAAGCCGACCGCATAAATCTTCCGCAGGACACTACCGAAACGGTCATTGACGGCGGCTGTCATGCCGGGTTTGGCAGTTACGGTGCGCAGAAGGGCGACGGCGCGCCTGTTATCTCCGCCGAGGAACAGCAACAGCAGACAGCGGATGCACTGGCGGCATGGATGAATCTTCAATAAAAAGCAAAATATCCCGACCATTTTCCTGTATGTCACAGGAGAATGGCCGGGACTATTTTTATTATTCCGCGAACCAGCACTCAATACAAATGGAACTTATGGCTGATCTGATGTGCAATTTCATCCGGCAGCGGGCGGAAACCGATGCAGGTCAGGGTCATGCCTTCTCCGTTTTCATCAAATTCTTCCGGTTCCAGCTCGGTGTGGCAGGCATCCCGGATAAGGAAGAAGTCTTTGTTTTCCACAAGGCCCAATTCCTCGGCAATTGTCTTTGCTTTCAGCAGTTGATTGCGGTTCTTTGCCCCGCAGATAGTTTTGGTAAAAGAGCCATCGAACCATTCTTCATAGGTTGCTTTCTCCAACATGATTTCTGCCCGATAGCCGGTAATTTCTCCGTCTTTCTCAATGGGTTCCACGCCCTGTCCCATGCCGATGGGGTCGGTGAGGAACGCCAGCGAAGCGTGGCAGCACTGCGCCGCCAGCTTACCGGGAGACATCTGCAGATCTTTTCGTGCAATGATGAGTTGACGCATTTTTTCTCCTTCTTACGACAGCTTGATCTTCAAATCTGCCAGCAGATTCACCGCTTCCGGCAGGGAAAATTTCGCATCCTTCAGGCGGCTGCCCAGAATGTCCACCTTATAACCGGCGGCATCCCGGAAATCCGCCTTGCGCAGGTCACACTGGTAGAATTCCGTTTCGTGAAGTTCTACACCCTTGAAATTCGCCAGCTGCATCTCGCATTTGGCAAACATGGAGCCGACAATTTCGTTGCCATCCGAAAAGTCGAAGCGGTTAAAGTTCATTTCGGTGAAGGTGTTATATTTCAGACTGCACTCTTTCAGCGTGTGGATAGGGTCCGGGAAGGCACCATTGGACATCAGTGGTGCCCACTCAATTTCATTCAGGCGGCAGTCCTCAAAATCCAGCGACTGCACCGAAGAATGGGTGCTGCGCAGACCTGTGATCTCACACCGCACGAATTTGCACTCATTCAGCGTGGTATGATCCAGTTCGCATTTGGTAAAGGAGCAATCCACAAACACGCAGTCGGTAAAGTCGCAATCCTCAAAAGCCTCCTCGGTGAACGACAGGTCAGCAAACCGTTCACCCTCACAATAACGCTCTGTCATAAAATTCTCCTGTCAGCGCAGTTCTTCCAGCAGAGCCGTGCAGCCTTCCAGCACATCCTGCCAGGTAGCCTCAAAGTCCCCGGTATACCATGGGTCGGCCACATCGCCGGGGCGGCGGGTATGATTCATCAGCAGAGACACTTTATGCTCCGGGTCGCCGCCCACAAAGCGCGCCATATTGCGCAGGTTGTTGTGATCCATGGCGATCAGATAATCGTAGGTTTCGTAATCCCTCCGGGTCATCTGCCGGGCGGTTTTACCCTCGCAGGAGATGCCGTGCTCGGCCAGCTTCCGCCGGGCGGGCGGATAGACCGGGTTGCCGATCTCCTCGGTGCTGGTGGCGGCGGATGCGATTTCAAACTGGTCGGAAAGTCCGGCTTTGTCCACCAGGTCTTTCATCACAAACTCGGCCATTGGGCTGCGGCAAATGTTGCCATGGCAGATGAAAAGCACTTTCGTCATGTCAAAATATTTCCTTATATCGTATCATTTTGAATTTTGCACACATGCGTGCAAAATTCAGTTCTGCTTCAAGAACTCCCGCAGCACATCCTCTGGGCGGGGTGTATGGTTCGGGTACTTTTCCCGCAGCGGTGCGGCGGCACCATCCATAATGTAGGGCACACCCACAATGTCCAGCATCGACACATCGTTATAATTGTCGCCAAAAGCCATCACATCGGCAAGGGCGATGTCCAGAGTTTTGCAGATGCTGCGCACACCGATGCCCTTGTTGGCAAAGGTGGTGTCGATCCAGTACGGCCCTGCCACAGCGCAGTTCGCCTCTTTCCATCGTGGGACAAACCGTTCCGTGTAAGATTCTACGCCTTCGTGCAGATACACCGATACTTTTGTGATCTCCTCCGGCACCTCGGAAGGGTCATGGATGATTTGATAATTGTTCCCGATGAACTGAATACGCTTGAGCATTCCCAGACCCCGCTCCATCAGGTATGCAGTATTCTGGCCGGAAAGCATCACTTCGCCCTGCCCGTCGCTGCGGGTCCACAGGTCGTTGGCGATTTCTTCGGCCAATGCACGCGGCATCGGATTCTTGGCGATGCACTGTTCGTCCTTATAGATCACGCCGCCGTTTTCGCAGAGAAACACACAGCAGTCCGCCACCGGTGCAAAGAGCTTGCGCAGGCTGGTATACTGCCGACCGGATGCCGGGCAAAACAGAATGCCGCGCCGATGCAGCTCCCGTATCTGCTCAAAGATCTCGTCTTCCAGTTCCTTTTTGCCGTATTGCAGCAGCGTACCGTCAATATCGCTGCAAATCAGTTTGATTGACATTTTCCGTCCTCATTTTTCAAGATAATTTTAGGCAATTCCCCGGCATCCAGAACACGGACGCCTTCGTCCATCAGCATCTTGGCAAAAACGCCCTGTCCGGGAATCTTTGTCCCGGAAAACGTTCCGTCGTAGATTTCCTTCACGCCGCAGCTGGGGCTGCGGGATTGCAGGATGGCAAGCTCCACCCCATTTTCTTTTGCGATGGCAAGGGCCTTGGCTGCGCCCGCTCGGAACTCCCGGTCCACATTGATGCCCTCTTTGTTCGTGACAACGCCCTGCACGATTTCCGCCGGGCACCGCGGTGTGGGCAGGCCGCCCAGCACCTCCGGGCAGACCGGAACCACCTGATGCCCCCGCGCAAAATCACAGACCGCCTGATTGTAATTGTTTCCGCCGCTGTATTTGCAGTTTTCGCCCAGCAGGCAGGCGCTGACCAGAATCTTCATTGTTGCGCGCTCCGTTTTTCAGATACTGAATCTTTTACCTATTCTACCACGCTTTTGGGCATTGAAAAAGAGGATTTTGCTTTTCCTATCCCCATACCGGGAGGTCCGCCGTAATCTTTTCTAATTCCTGTGCAAGAAACGTCAGTCTTTCCCTCAGATGGTTGTTATGCGGTGCATCTCCGTTCAGCAGATAGTCCGTTCTGACATTCAGGCAGGACGAAAGATCCTGCAGCAACTCAATCGAGCAGCAGCGGCTTCCCGTTTCAACTTTTGCAAGATGGTTCGCACTAACGTTCAGCATTATACTCAACTGTTCCTGTGTAATCCCCTTCTTTTTCCGCAAATCGCGGATACGTCCGCCGAATTCTTTTGCATCAAATCGCATTGTTCAATCCTTTCCTTTGCGCCGAAAACACAAACAGGCCGAGACTCCTTTTCCGAGTCCCGGCCTGTTTTCAGCTTGAAAATGCACAATGACCACGACTCGATGGAGCTGCTCTTGTGAGCAGCTCACGGAGTATTATCAGCCTTTAATGCATTTCAGGCAATTTTCCCTCTTGCGCAACTGAAACTTGCGCCATGGCGATATTATAGCAAGTGTTTTCATCACTGTAAAGCGCTAAAATATACTGTTTTTGCGGCAAAACCGCTCATTTTTCTGCGATTTGCTTTGGTGGCTGCAATTTTTTCTTGAGGTCATTCAGCATCTTGCAAACCAATATACTGTTTTCAGAACAACCTTTCAGCAGGAAATCGCTGCTGACTCCCATTGCGTCCGACAGGCGTCCCAAGTGGTCTACTCCCAGATTGCGCTGTCCTTTTTCCAATGCGCGAAGCTGCTGCACTGAAATTTCAGCTTCTGCTGCAAGCCGTTCCTGCGTCCAGCCTTTTTCGAGGCGGCTTCCGCGGATTCTATTGCCGACTTGCACTTTGTCATAACTCATATTCGGTCGTCCTTTCTGCTGCTACGCAGCGGTTTGGGCGGAGGAACTGGGTTTTGTTTGCAATCCTCCCTGCGATAAAGATGCTTTCTCCTTTTCCGCATACCAGGATAATGCATGCAGATTCAAATTCGACTTTATTTCACAAAAGCGAATTTGCTCATAAATTACCACAGAGTATTTTTTCCGTCAAGTCCTTTTTTGCGGCGGAACGTGACAAATTCACACAACAAACTCACAAGAATGAATATCTGCACTCGAATTACACATATTTCACTATAAACTCGTTTCAAAAACATCAATATGCCTTAGTTTGCAGCGCAAACATATCAAATTTTCTACGTTTTTCACAGGTCTCATTTTCACGATTCAACGCAAAAAATTGAACGCTGTTAGCGTTTAACAAACGCATATAGTGTGCCTACTCATTTTATCCATCCCATTTATACACAGTTCCGAACCAAAAGAACCGCATAAAGTTCTCATCAAAAAACAGGGAGTGACATCAAATCACTCCCCGTTTGCATTGATTGTATCAGAGTTTCGTCATCCAGAGCCCATGCAGATTGCAGTATGCGTAAACAGCCACCGGCTTTTCACTTCCCAGTTCAAACACCGCGTTGGGAGCCTGCCCCGGATTCAGATAGCGGATCTGCCCGCTGTTCTCAGTCTCCACAAAAATCCACTGAATATAGTGAACATCCGCCATGGGGTGCTCCACCGCGCCCACTGTGACCGTGAGACGACTGCCGGAAAGCTCTGCCACCGGCAGATGCTTCTCGCCGCTGGCTTCCACCGTATTGGGAACCAGCTCTTTCATTTTCTCCCCGCAACAGACCAGCGGAACGCCTGCGTTATGGATGGTAGTGACGAGGTTGCCACAGTGATTGCAGATGTAAAACTTTTCCTTCATATCGAAATCCTCCATCGGAATGTTATCGGTGTGTTTCTTGTGTCTATATGATAACATTTCCTAGTTATGATTTCTGTAACTGAATCACGCAAAGCGTTTTTGGGCTCACTTGCAATAAATCTCAATGGCTTTCTGCGCAAATTCTGCGGCACCGGCACCGCCGGCAGCATTGATGTTTTCCGTAAACGCTCCGCCTGCCCCATACATCTGCCCCAGCTGATTCAGGATCACCTTGGAACAGTTATAGTAGTGCTCTGTGATAAACTCCTGCAGCTTCTTCACCTGTGCCTGCACTTCAGAGTCCGCCGGGTCTTTGCTCTGCATCCCGCCGAATGCCACCACGATGTCCATCAGTTGACTGCTCATGTCCTTGACCTCTTTCTCGGTCTTATGGGCAGTTTTTTCCTCAAACTCTTTGTATTCCGGCGTTTCGCCCCATTCCTTTTTGGCCTGCTCGGTATACTTCTTGATCTTCTGCGTATCAAATGCGGTAAAGTCCATAACCATTCCTCCTGTGGATCGAATTTTCTGCGCAAGGCCGATCAGATCTTCAAGATGCTGCTTTTTCAATGTCAGAAGTGTGATCTGCTGTTCCAGTGCTTTCTGCCGGTCAAAAGCAGGATTCTCCACGATTTTCCGGATGTCCTTCAGCGGAAATTCCAGTTCCCGGAACAATAAGATCTGCTGCAAACGTTCCAGCGCGGCATCGTCATACAGCCGATAGCCTGCTTCGGTACGGCCCGCCGCGCGCAGCAGACCGATTTTATCGTAATATTGCAGAGTCCGGATGCTCACTCCGGTCCGCTTGCTCACTTCGTTCACTGTCATCATCTTGCTGTCCTCCCTTGCGACAGCCACAGTATACGCTATGACGCTGCGTCAGGGTCAAGAGGTTTTCTGAAAAATTTTTCAGCCTTCCCTCTGCTCCACGATTTCCAAGCTGTCACGCCCCACACGGCAGAGCAGAAACAGCACCCGCACACCTGCGGCCTTTGCTTCGGCCAGTGCCGTACCAAACTCCGGCTGTGTGCTGACATTTGGCCGCACCTCGGTGATGCCTTCCATCTGAATCACAAAGGCCACAGCGCACCGATACCCTGCCTGCTGTGCCTGCGCCAGCTCGTGCAGGTGCTTCACGCCGCGCTCGGTAGGTGCATCCGGGAAATAGCCGATACCGTCCACTTCCAGTGTGCAGCCTTTGACTTCCATCAGATACTTTTGCTCGCCCTTTTCCATGTAAAAGTCGATGCGGGACTTCCCATAGGTGAATTCCGGCTTGATATAGTCGTAGCCCTGTTTTGCAAGCCACTCCCCTACCACCTTATTGGGTGCCTGACTGTCCATATTGACCCAGCCGAGGCCCTGCTTGTGTACCGCCACAAGGTCGTATTTTGTTTTGCGTTTCGGGTTATCCGACACTTCCAGCCGAACCGCCGTGCCGGGCAGCAATAGCTCTTTGCACCGCCCGGTGTTCTTGACATGGACGGTTTCCACTGCTCCATTCACTTCCACATGGGCAATAAAGCGGTTGGGACGGTCAACAAAAATGCCGTCTGCGATTTCTCTGTATTTCAATCTTTACTCCATTTTCAGTACAGGATTCGGGAGCCATGCCCATCCTGTTTACCAAGATACAGTTCCACGACCATCCTGCCGCTTTCACTGTTGCAGAGTTCTTCCTTGCAGTAGCCGCAGAGTTTTCCTTCCGCTTCCGATACGTAGCGGTGCAGCGATTCCTGCAGGTCTTTCGGGATGCTGCTCCATGGAATGACATAGCTCATGCCCGTATCCCCCACATCCACGGTGCAGGCCCGCTCACTGTCCTCATCGGACAAAATCAGACTGACCAAAAACACGTCTGCGAACGGTGCCCCCTGATACTCTGCCTTTTGCCGTCTGCGCTCCGTCCGAAGCTCGTCCAGTGCCCGATTCAGGACGTTCTCCGGCAATGCCGCCTTGTAGAGCAGAAGGTGCAATTTCTGCTCCACTGCCTCGCTGTCATTTTGACTGTTGGCCGGAAGTTCCACATCTGCATGAATCGTGCAAATCTGTTTTTGCATTGCAGCACGCAGGTTTTCCAGTTTCTGCTGCCGCTCCGCTTCCAATTGCTGTGCAGACTTTTGATGCACTTCTTTGGTATCCGGCTGCGGTGCAGCACATTCATGTTTGGCATCCGACGTTTGTATTGACCGTTCGCTGTGCTTTCCTGCGTCAGCCTCCGAAACGTTTTGCCCTAGTACAGTCGGCACCGACACGCTTTTGGCACCGCTTTGTGCTGCCGATGCTTTCTGTGCCGCAGAAGGACGCTCCGTTCTCTTTGGTTTTACCGACCGCGTTGCACCTGTGCTCGTGCTTTTTGCCTCCGGCCTTGGTGTTTTCACCGCAGGAACAGCATTTTTAACATTTTCCGGTCGAACCCGTGTCTGCGTCTGCCAGAAATCGCTGCCGGTGCGCTGATAATAGGACGTCTCCGCTCGTTTCCGGCTGCTGCGCACACCTTCACAGATCCACGAAAAAATCAGATAGCGTTCCAGCGTATTCCAAAAGCTGCTGCGCCGATGACGGGGCTTATGCCGTCCACGGGACGCATACACAATCACTGACAAGCATCCGAAGAACAGAAATCCTGCCGCAAAACCGATCCCTGTAAACAGCTTTTTGAAAAAGCCCATCTCTCACGCCTCTTCCGGTTACAGCCTTGCCTGATACACCCGCTCCGTCCGGGCATCGAAGCAGCAGAAAATCACCTGCATTGCGTAATACGCATGTGCTTCCAGCCACTGCGCCACTGTTTTGACCGCAATCTCCGTGGCATCTTCCAGCGGGTAGCCATACACGCCGGTCGAAATTGCCGGGAACGCAATGCTATGGACATCATGCTCTTTGGCAAGGTTCAGCGAATTGCGGTAGCAGTCCGCCAGCTGCGCGGCATCCTCTGCTGTGCCGGAATAAATCGGCCCTACTGTATGAATGATATACTTTGCTTTCAACCGGTAGCCCTTAGTGATTTTTGCTTCTCCGGTGCGGCAGCCGTGCAGCGTGCGGCACTCCGCCAACAGTTCCGGCCCTGCTGCCCGGTGGATGGCACCATCCACACCGCCGCCACCCAGCAGACTCCGATTGGCCGCATTCACGATGCCGTCACAGTCCAGTTTGGTAATATCACCCTGCACCACTTGAATCTGATTTTTTACTTTTTCAGAAATCATTGTAAACACCTCACTTTTTGAGCAGCTCCAGCGCCTTGTCCATGGGCACACAATCGGCATAGCGGTCCGGCCAGAGGAATTCATTGTAATAGTGGTAGCTCTGCTCCCCTGTCATATACTCGTTGTCCTGCGTGGAATTTGCATAGGCAGGAACGATCATGTGCAGGCCATGCTCAAAGCCCGCCTCCACCGTTGCATTGATGCAGAAGTCGGTCATGATGCCGCAGACCATCACATCTTTTTCGCCCTTTTCCGTCAGATATTCCAGCAGACCGCTTTCTTTTTTGAACGCACTGCATACGGTTTTGACGAACCGTTTTTCAGTCAGCAGCGGTGCAAACCCGGAATAGACCTCAAATTCATCGTCCCCGATGGAAAAGCCTGTACCGGGCCCATCGTCATGCTGGACATAGACGACCTCGATTCCCTGTTCGCGGGCAGTCCGGATTAGTTTCCTGATGTTGCTGACAAACTTTTCAAACGCATACAGGCGTTCATCCACGATACCTTTCTGTGTATCCACAACCAGTAAAACCATGTGTAAGCCCTCCTGTTTTTCTTTGGTTTCATTCTACCATAGACCGTTGCTTTCTACAAGCGGATTCAAAAAATCCCCACAGGGAAAACCTGTGTTTCACCTGCAGGGATTGATTCAGCCACCCAAGACGATCAGGATCAGCACCACGACCACTGCAATAGCGATCAGGCAGCCGCACCCGCTGCCGTCCCCGCCGCCACCGCCATTGTTGTTGTGGTTTCCGCCACCACCACCGCCGCCGGACGAGCCGCCGAAGTTGCGGTTGAACGCCGTCATGTACTGGGCATAGCCCGTGTCACCTTTGCCGAAATAGCCGTAATCACCGTTTGCCATTGTGTTTTCCTCCATCCGAAGTGTGTTTTGCTTCTTCTGAGGTCATTTTACTGAAAGAGCTGTCCCATAAACATCTCTTTCAGCATCTCTTGTCATCTCATTCTTCCCGGATTCCCAGATACACATCAATGTCCATGATACCCTCCCCGCTGACCTCCACCAGATCTTCAAAGGGCACCACGGTGTCGCCCACCTGCAAGGTGCGGAACACCGGGTCGATGCGGTCTGCTTTTCCGGTCAGGGTGATGTAATTGCCCACCGCCGGAACCTCCGGGTGGGCGGTATCCTCTTTGAAGTACCGCACCGTGATGATCATGCCCTTGATGGTCATCCCGCAGAAGTTTTCCTTGTCCTGCGGATGGGCCGCAGCCGTTTCCGCATCGGTCTTCAGTGCGGAAATATGCGCTCTCTGCTGCTGAATATCTGCCGGGAACTGCGTCAGCAATTTGTCTTCCAGACGATATTTCTGGCTCTGATGGTCAGCTTTCAGAACTTTCAGTTTAGCCACCTGCACATCAAGGTCCATCTTTTCCTTAATCAGCGGGTTTCCGGCACACAGCGCCTTGACTTCGGCGTAAGAGAGCGCCTGCTCATCCACATCATCGCAGGAACGCACCGGGGATTTGCTGGTCATAATCTGCGAGATAAATCGCTGTTTATTTTCCAGTGTCTGCCAAAGGTACGCGTCAAAAGTTCCTTCCGTGACATAGTTGAACACCTTCACCTCTTTGTTGCAGTTTCCCTGCCGGATGATACGACCGTTGCGCTGAGTCATATCACTGGGTTTCCAGCCGACATCCAGATGATGAACCGCCACAAGCCGGTCCTGCACATTGGTGCCTGCACCCATTTTTGCAGTGCTGCCCAGCAGAATCCGCACATCGCCGGAGCGCACTTTGGAGAACAGTGCCGCCTTTTTTGCTTCAGTGTCCGCCGAATGGATAAAGGCCACCTCACTTTCCGGCACGCCTGTGGCCAGCAACTTTGTTTTGATGTCATCATAAACATTGAACTGCCCATCGTTTTTCGGGGTAGAAAGATCACAGAACAGCAGCTGTGTCAGTTTCTGCTCCCTGCCGTCCTCCCAGATTTGCAGCACATTCCGCACACAGGCATTCAGTTTGCTGGCAGGGTCATCGGGCAGCAGCGGATTCATCAGCCTCTGGTCAAGGCCGATTTTCCGGCCGTCGTTTGTGATGCAGAGCATGTTATCCTCGGACGCATCCACAGTACCGGAATGCACCTTGGCTGCACGCTCACTCAGATTCTGCACCATTTCTTTCTGGATTTCAGACGGCTTTACAACCACCGTTTCAAACTTTGCTTCCGGCACCGGCAGATGCAGCTGGTCTCTGGTCTTGATATCGGCCACTTCCTTGAACATGGCCATCAGCTCCGGGAGGTTGAAAAACTTGGCAAACCGGGTGCGTGCACGGTAGCCCGTGCCCTCGGGCTGGACTTCGTCAAGAGGTTTTCGGTAATTTTTCTAAATTCATCAGGTTGTCTGCAAGGAAGTCCCTTGTGACCTCATGTCTGCACATATCCTTGAACATCTTTTCAATCGGCTTTTTGGCGGTTTCGGACTGCTTCACACACACAATAAAGGTGGTTTTACCAATCTGCACCGAATAACTCGAATTCTGATTCTCCATTCGATTCCTCCTTAAATCGTCATTTTCCCAATTTGGCTGGCAGACTGGCAACTGTGGGTGTACCATGATTTTCTTGCCAGCCAAAATTTTCTGCCAGTCAAATGGCTTATTCCATCCAAAAGACCTTCTTGCGGCCTTCCACGATCTTGCTTTTCAGGGCATCGCCCAGTTCCCGTTTTGCATCCCGGACGGTTCGACCGGGGATGTCCCTTTCCAGAGCCGCCTTGTCGATGTCCTCGCTGAGCACCTGCTTTCCTCCGGCAAGCAGGGTGCAGATCAGGTCTTTGGCTTGCTGGGTCTTGGTTTCCCGCTGCGGCTCGATGCCGGACAGCATCTCGTCTGCGGTAATGTCGTACTCGCCGAACCAGCGGAAACCGCCCTCGTCCCCCAGAGAGAATGCCAGCGACACACCCGGCGGAGCAAGGGAACTTTTTTCGTGCGTCAGGATGCGCATGGTCGGGTCGTGCTTCAGCTTGCCGATGAACATGACGCTGCGCACGGCGGCGGCAATGTCGATGGAGCCGAGACCTCGCTGTAAGCTCTGCATTCCGGCGGCTTTGTTCAGATGCCCAATCAGCAAAATAGCGCAGCCTGTTCGCTGCGCTACCTGTCCCAGCCGCATGAAGATTGGACGGACTTCGTTCGCCCGGTTCATGTCCACATCGGCACCGAGATACGCCTGGATCGGGTCGATGATGACCAGTCGGGCGTTGTTCTCGACAATGGCTTTTTCAATTCGTTCATCGGAGAGCGTCAGCTGCACATCGCTGTCATCAATGACCAGCACTCGGTCAAGGTCTGCGCCCGCTTCGATCAGGCGGGGCTTGACCGTATCGCCCAGACCGTCCTCTGCTGTCTGGTAGATCACGTTGAATGGCTCCATGCGCTCCATGTTGGGCAGCAGCTTTCCGTTGGTGCAGGCAGCGGCAAGGTGCATGGCAAAATAAGTCTTGCCCTCGCCCGGATTGCCTTGCAGCACACTGAGCTTTCCAAAGGGCAGATACGGCTTCCAAAGCCATTCCACCGGGGTTAACTCCACGTCGCTCATGCGGATGATCTTCACGGAATCTTTCTTCGGGGGCTCTTTCAGCACGATGCTTTTGAAATAATTGCGGTTCGGGATCTCTGCCCGGTGCACCAGAACATCGTTCCAGTCTTTCATGCAGGGCTGAATGCGGGTCGCGCTCATGGTGTCCGGCAGCAGCGCTGCCAGCCGCTTGCAGGCATCCTCTCCAGCTTTATCGGCATCCAGACAGAGGAATACCCTCTCCACGTCCGGGCGTTCAGAAAGAAACTGCCGCAGCGCCTTGCCCGACACCCCGCCCAGCGACAGATAATTGTGCTGCTGCCAGTTTTTCGGGAACAGCTCAATGAAGGACAGCAGGTCGATGGGCGCTTCAAAGACCAGCAACTGTTTGTCGGTGCCACGATGGGCAAAGCCAAACGCCTTTTCTGCACCTGCTGCATCCTGCCGAAACTTTTCCCGAATCCCACGGCTGCTTGCGTAGCGGGGATGCCCGTCTGCATCCCGCCCCACAAAGACCACGTTGTGGTGGGAGGAATCCTCGTAAATATCTCCGGCAGCGATGAAGAAATTCACCAACGAGGGGCTGAGTTTCCGCTCCTGTGTCAGATAGTTCAGGATGTTGGCATTGGTGACGTTCCGCAACGGCAGACGAAACGCCGGAGAGGGGGCGGGGTCAGCCTCCGGCTGGACTTCGCCCGGCTCTCCGGTCAGCATCTGCACCGCTTCGGGGAAGGACTTGCCGTAAAATTCCATCACAAAATCGACCGGATGGCCGCCCTTGCTCTGGCTGTGCCGGAACCATTTGTTTCCGCAGACGGTCAGGCTGTCGTGGGCTTTCCAGCGGTATTCTTTTCCGCTGCGCACCAGCGTTTCGCCCTGTGCCCGGAGAAATTTTTCCAGATCCACCACATTGGCTTTGTCGATCTGGGCTTGGGTGTAGGTCATGTTCCTTCCTCCTTAAAGCTCCTGTGCGTGATTCTTCTGTTCGGTTTTCTTCTGGGATTGCGTTGCCTTGGCTTCTTCCAGCTTCTTCAACACAGATTCTTTCTCCGGGGTCTTGCCGCCCGGTGCGGAAAGCTGCTGCTTATTCAGCACCATGTCGATATACTTGCGGATATTTTTCAGTGCGGAGATATCCGGCTGCAATGTTTCCAGTTGGGTGCGCAGCTCTGCGCTGCCGGATTGCAGCGCAGAAAATTCGGCATCCAATGCCGAAAAATCCACCGCTGTGCTGCCGTTCAACTTCATCAGGGTGCGGACAGCTTTGTTGAACGTGTCCAGTTCCTCCTTGTGCTGGGCGGCATAAGCGTCCTTGGTCAGCTTGAAGTTCTTCTTGATAAAGGTGTCGTGGATGGGCTTCAGCTTGGCATGGGCGGCGGCAGCATCCTTGATCTGGGCGATTGCCCGCATACGGTTTTCGTTCTGCTTCAACTGCCTACGGAGAGGGGCGGCGGTCTGGTTCAGGTTAGAAATTGCGGTATCCAGATCCTCGATGGTGTTCAGAGAATGGGCTTTCAGATAGTCCACCGCCCGTTTGACTTCCTCAAAGTCTCGGACAGTGCATTTCAGTTTTGCCTTGCCAGACCAATCGCTGCGCTGCTCGTTGCGGAGGTTGAAGTAATCCACCAGCAGGTCGGACAGCATTGGCTCCTTGGCTTGTTCCAGTGCATCCAAAAGAATCTGCTTCTTTTCATTCAGGTCTGCGATCCAGCGTTGCAGCCCACGAATCGCACTGCGGATGGACTGCATCAGGCTATTGGCGGCGCGAATATCCCGGTTCAGGTTGCCGAGAAAAGTTTCCACTCCACGCTTTTCCATCTGGTGTGCGGCGGGACCGAGATGCACGGTCGGTATCTGCTGGATGCCCTGTCGCTCAAAGGAGCGCAGGTCAACACGTTCCGGGCGGCCAGCCGCTTCCAAATAGCGGTTGGTAATGGTCTCCCAGCCATGCCGCCAGACCTCGGCATACTTCTGGTCGTTCCAGTCCACCGTGTTTTCCTTGTGGCACTTCCAGTTGCCGGAAGCGAGCCGGATGCGCTCACCGTTCTCGTCAAGGTCGTACACCTTTCTGGCTTTCGGGAGCCACTTGCCGTGTTCATCTATTGCCCGGAGCGTCAGCAGAATGTGAGCGTGTGGGTTTCCATCTCCCTTGTCGTGGATGGCAAAGTCGGCAATCATCCCTTTGGAAACAAACTGCTCCTGACAAAACTCTTTTATCATGGACAAATACTGCTCCTTCGGCACCTCCACCGGGAACGCCAGCACGATGCGCCGGGCAAGCTGGGAGTTCCACTGGTTCTCCACGGCTTCCACGGCGTTCCAGAGGGTTGCCCGGTCTGCAAATCCGGGCGGCGCATGGGACGGCAGCATGATCTCGGCGTGGACAAGCTCTTTCTTCTTGTTGTAGAATTTTGTTTTCTGGTCGTACTCGCTGAACAGCCGTTCGCCGCTCTGGTAAGCGGCCCCGGCAACAGCGGACTGCCCTTGGCTGCGCTTAACGATGGTAATTTTGAAATGCGGACACGGAATAGGCATCACCTCCTGATGACATTTGAATCGTTCTCTTGTAAAAATCACGGAATTATGGTACTATTATTTTGGATAAGTAAGCAGAAAGCTGGTGAGCCAATGTCGGAAAGAAAATCACAACAGGAACTGGATTTTGAACGGAAACATGAAGAAGATTTGCAGCGGTTGCGTGGATTGCGGTTGATTGATGATGATTTCATGGCTGCGGTGTTTGAAGAACGTGCCTGTGCTGAGTTTCTTTTGCAGATCATCTTGAAACGGGATGATTTGACCGTCAAAGAGGTTCACGGCCAGTACAGCATCAAAAATCTGCAAGGGCGTTCAGTCCGATTGGATATTTTGGCAGTGGATCGGGAAAACCGTGCATATAATATTGAGGTGCAGCGCAGTGACCGTGGTGCTAGTGAAAAGCGCGCACGGTACAATAGCAGTCTGCTGGATGCAAACTTGACTGATGCAGGCGATGATTACGATGCGCTGAACGAAACATACGTTATCTTTATCACTGAAAATGACGTATTAAAGGCCGGCCTTCCAATTTATCATGTTGACCGTACAGTTCGGGAAACGGGAACGTTTTTCAACGATCAGGCTCACATCGTTTATGTGAACTCACAAATCAAAGACGAAACTGCATTGGGAAAACTAATGCATGACTTTTTCTGTACCAACTCGAAGGATATGAATTATTCCATTTTGGCACAGAGAGTTCGTTATTTCAAAGAAGATACGAAGGGAGTGGCAGCTATGTGCAGAGCTATGGAAAAGATGCGGGATGAAACCGAGCATGAAACATCGGTCAAACACGCATTGGCAATGTTGGCAGATGGTGTGCCTTGTGAAAAGGTGGCAAAGTACACCGACCTTTCAATTGAGGAAGTCCGGGCATTAGCTGAAAAGAAATCTGCCTAACAAAAAGATAAGCCGATTGGAAATGTTTCTGTTTCCAATCGGCTTTTTCTATGCGTGTTTTATGGTAGCGGGCAAAAGGATAGCTGCAAAGCAGCGCAAGGAAAATGCAGTTTTCCTTGGGATGGAATCGGGCTGGCGCACAAACGCCAGCTTCGATTTCATCGAGCCGTCTGCAAGACCGCAATTTCACCGGAACGGTGTATAATTGCGCCCTTTATTCTAAAGGGTGCGGAACGCTGCGGCTTTCGTGCAGGTCGTGAATCATCTTTGCAAGAGCCAGCGCAACTTCCGGCTGACGGAACGCAATTTTCAGCAGCTCCATCACCTGATCGTTGGTGAGTTCTTCCGGCGCAATCAGAAAACTTTCCAGCATTCCGGCACGGGTACACAGCCGATGCACACGGGCCTTGCGGGTCAGCTCCGGTATCTGGTGTTCCAGAATTTTCTCCCGGTGCTGGTAGTAGCGCAGCTGCTGTTCTGCTTTGGCTTTCTCGCTGCGGAGATAGGCGAGATCGGTTTTCGGTTGGGTCAATGGCATCACGCTCCTTTTCAAAAGTTGGTTGTATTCGACATTTTTATTGGTTCGTGGTACACTACACACAATCAATGTGAATAGAGGTGACTGCGTTGCTTGCGTTATATCTAAGTGTGCTTGATGATCGAAACTTTGAAGAAGATTTTACCGAGGTGTACAATACATACAAACGGCTGGTTTACCATACCGCTTACAAAATCATGGATGATTCGTATCTGGCAGAGGATGTGCTACAAGAGGTATTTTTGTACGTTGCAAAAAATTTTTCTAAAATTCATCGAGAAAACTGTCACGAACTCGCTGCTTATCTCGTTAGTTGTAGTAGAAGCCGTGCATATGATATGCTTCGCAAACAACGAGAAGAATTGCTGGAAGATGTCCCAAACGAACCAGATGCCGCTCCGGTGCCGGATGATGCAGCAGTTAGCACCGATAACATTGAACGTCTAACAGAACTGATTGGCCAAATGAAACCGATGTACCGTGATCCGCTACGCCTTTTGGCAATGGGATATACAAACCGTGAGATTGCAAAATCGCTGGGATTAACGGATGAAGTGGTACGAACACGGCTCTTTCGAGGACGAAAACTATTATGGAAGGAGATGAACAGCCATGAGTGAGCGGACAGACATTTCATTTGATGCGGCTTTGATGATGGCACTTCGTGCAGATGCGCAAAGAGAACTGGATTCGCTTCCAACGCCAAAGCAGTTTGAGGAAATCTACCCAGATACGTCCCAATGGGACGAACGAATGACAGAGGCCTTAAAGAAGAAAAAGCACCACCCAGTGTTGAAACGAGTACTAATTGCGGCATTGACACTCGTAATGCTGACGGTTGGTGCTCTTGCGGTCAGCGCTGATTTCCGCAGGGCAGTCTATACGATGATTCAAAAATTTCTGCCCATTGAGATGCAGCTGACTTATCAGGTGGATGGCGAACCGCTGGAGTGGCTCCCGGATGGATACAGCGACCATTATGTGCCGAACGGCTTTGAAATGGACGATGTGCAGAAATTTGAGCGAGCAGAAAACTTTTTACATGTTTACTCGTCAAAAGAAACAGAGGAAAGCTACACAGTCCGTTGCTCAATTATCCAGCCAGGGCAGCAGTCCCTGTTTGATAATGAGCATACAGTGTACGAAACCGTAAAGGTCGGAGAAGCAGATGGTGTACTTGGAACCAGTACGGATGAACATGGAAAGAATGTTTATACTCTAAGTTGGGAACATCGGGGGATTACACATACCGTTATGGGAAACATTCCATACGATGAGATTATGAAAATTGCGGAAGGTATCCGTTAAGAAAGCTGGACACTTGTGAGAGTTCACAAATGTCTGGCTTTCTTTTTGTCTGAACTTACAAAGATGGAAAATTTGAAAAATTTTCTCCTGAAAATTGAAACGAAGCGAATGCGAATTGCGTTGATTATACAAAGGCTCTTGATGGGAGCAAAAAAACGGAGGTGTATGTCTATGTCGAAAAAGCGTTTGTTGTCCATTGTTGTTTCAGCGGTGATTCTCTTGAGCTTTGCCTGCACCGCAATGGCCGCTGAAAAGTCTGAACGGTATGTAGGCGATAGTACGGTCAACGGATCTATTTACCAAACATACTATCAGGTTGATGCCCAGACTCGAACTGGAGTAAAGAAAATCAGCGTTTCAGGCGTTCTCTATGAAAAGGGGACAATTGGAACATGGCAAAAAGTAAGTAGCTGCTCAAACAGCAGCACGACCTCAACCTGCATGGTGAGCAGTAGCTTTAACACTAAGCCCGGAAAATCTTATAGGCTTGAGTATTCTGCGACCTTTAGCTATTCCGATGGACGGAGCGAAACCATTACCGGAAGTACCAGTAGATAAGTGGAGTTTGTTATATATTTCAGCAAGTTAGAAAGGTGTGAGGTAATTATAAAGGCGAGACCAACGCGAGTTATCCGATACCTAGCTATAGTCGCACTGTGCTTGCTTTTGGGCTTTATGCTTGGAAGAAAAAGCAAATATGAAAAACGAGATTATTTGAAACAATTCAAAATTGGAAAAGCAACATACTCTGAATCGTTGATATATGAGGCTTATGGCGGATTGCAAAATGATGGGATAATGTTAGCGGTATACTACGATGTGGATGCAGCCAAAATTATTCATCAACTCGATTCATGGGAGAAAATTAATGATTCTCCAACCATATCTTCTATATTAAAAAATGTGTCGTCATATTTTGGATTAGATTTTGTGATTCCTGAAATTGCAAGTGGAAATTTTTTTCTTTATGATAATAGTCAGCATAAGGAACTACGCTCGGAAGCCGAAATGAATACATTGCTTTTACATTCTGAAGATGTGAATTTTAGTCTCGTTGTCTGGGATGATGAGAAGCACACAATTTATATAGTAGAGTACAGAATTTAAGGAGGTTCGTTATGAAGAGGTTCGTATCATTAATTCTTTCAGTGTGTTTTTTGTTTTCGATAAATACTGTGTCTTATGCTGCTAACATAAGCAGCCGTAAAGCTAGCAATCCTGTTATTCAAAGCATGAATGATAAGTATCATGTTGATTTTTCGGGAATGTCGATAGATGAATTAAATAAGTTTATCGATAAGATGAAAGATGAAGATCAAACACGTGCATCTGGAAATTTGTTAAATAATACACAGCTTGCATGGTTGGCAGCTGCGCAAATTGCACGGGATAAGGGATATGAATGTGCGGCTCTTATGGTTGAATTCTCTGTATATAATATTGACTATTCTGAGAGTGTGACGGATTCTTCGACGCCATTGCTTGACAAGTTAAACACGACAACAGTTTTTAATAATTATAAAAACAAAGTACTTAATAGTGGCTTGAAAGATTTTAGTGGAGGAAGTTGGTCTTTTACAATTCAAAAGTCTGATAATGCAGATTTATTCTATGCATTGCATAGGGTAAGCACCTCTGGAACAGGCTTCATGATTGGTAATTCTATAATGTATTACTTGATTACCGTTCATGACACATTTGATTTTGCATATGACAACAACTATGACGACTTGTTTACTACTACAGTGAACAATTGGGCTTGGTTGTGCCAGCAGACGCATGTGTTGAATCCCATAGAGATAAATCTTAGCACGGCTATTGGATAAAAAATCAGTGGTATTTATTTTTTTGCGAAAGTAAAAGTTGAAATCTAAAATAAGGATGGCTCTAACGTATGAAAAATTTTACGGAGGTGTTTCCAATGCAGAGCAACTGATGTATAAGAAATCTTGTGTATACTCTAAAAGTAAAGAAGGAAAATTAAAATAGCTAGTGAAAAAATATCTCGTAGAATTTTTTTGAAAGCAAGTGGGATTGTGGCTCTTTCTTCAATGGAGCTTAACTCTGGGCTGACTGCTTTTGCAGATAATCAAAGTGATGGAAGCAAATCTCATATCGAGAGATACCATAGATACGATTTTGATACAAAAGAAGAATCTATAGAGGAAATTATAGTTGAAACCAATTCCTTCACGGATGGAGAGACAACTGCAGGCTATTTTCCAAATGGAAAGATTTCGGATATTGATCTATCCGATCTGTATGCGATTATCGGAAGCAATGATATCACTGTTGTTGATAATCCAACGGCAACACCATATTGTAGTACGGTATGCCTACAGATAACGACCAATAATGGAGGGACAAATTATGGTTCTGGATTTATGATTGGGCCTAATGCACTTGCAACAGCAGCACATAATCTATACAGTATAAAGGAAAAAGCCTACGTTAAGTCGGTAAATGTCGCACCTGCTCGATCTGATAATAGTAAACCTTTTGGAAGCGAAAATGTATCGGCAAGTTCGATGATTGTTAGTGATTCTTATCTTGCTGGAACAAGTTCGGAGGATTGGGCGATTATTACGCTCAAGAATAATTTAGGAACGAAAACGGGATGGCTTGGGTTACATTGGCAGTCTAGCAATTATTCATCATCACAGTTGGTGTATGCTTATGGCTATCCGAGCCAAATAAATGGTGCCGATGCGAGATATCGGATGTGTAAATCTTCTGGGTATATTAGAAGTCAGACTTCAAAATATCTCAAGGGCGATTGGGATTTGACAGGTGGCTTTAGTGGTGGTCCTCTTGTAGAATATATTTCTGGAGCTGGGTATGTAGCTATCGGAATCCATAAAGATGGAAGCACAATTGATGGTTCTTCATATCCAACTTCTTATACAGGGGCATTGAGAATAACACAATCGCTTTATACGCTGTTCCTTTCATACAGAGGTTGATAAAATGAAATGCAAACGGAAGATTATGGTTGGCATAGCATTTGTGGCAGTGGTTCTCTGCATTCTATTTCAATCGAATACATTCGGAAGAAAAAAATCGGAACTTATAATTGAAGAAGTTGACCTGAAGAACAATTGTATTTATGCGACTGCAAAAAATCAATTATATGATACGGATGACAATTATATAATTTATGGCGTATCAAACTACTTGAAAGGAAATCTTCAGTTGTCGTATCTTAAAGAAGGCGAAAGCATTCTTGTGATATCAAACGGTAAGGTGTTGCTATCAGATCCGTATCAATTTGATAAAATATACAGTATTCAACTGTTGCAATAGCGTTTCATTTTCTCAATAAATAATATAAGCTATTTACAGCTGCCTCCTCTGTTAAGTGGTGGTGCAGTGCTTATTCTCAATAACGATGCGATTGATGAAAATGATAGACCTTTTTGGAATTTAGAATTTTCTCAATAATCAAGCCCCCAAAATGGCAAACTTGAAATCATCGAGAGATACATAAAATATAGGGTTAAATCGACTTTCGTGTCGAAAAAACAAGTGCTAGAAATAGCAAAATCCATTGAATTTTAGAATGACATTTATAAGAAACCAGTAGATTTGCCTGATATTTGTGATTTCTTTGACCGTTGGGCCATTGATTTTGCACTACATTGATTTTGCACTACTATGAGCAAAGGAAAAACTTAAAATAAGCAAACAACCCGCCATTTGCAGCGACTGCAAGTAGCGGGTTGTTTGGCCTATTTAGAGGTTAGTCTTTCAGTTTGCCATGGTCACAGCCAAGTGAGAGATAATGCTCAATCTCACCACTCAGCACAAG
>ENA-ORMS01001078-ORMS01001078.1-human-gut-metagenome-genome-assembly--contig:-NODE-1078-length-23930-cov-4.667602_pt1 | contig 23930 bp, 25 predicted proteins | sample MGYA00242104_ERZ508997 | MGnify/ENA primary metagenome ERZ508997 (study PRJEB26280, sample SAMEA2338704) | human gut metagenome | biome: human gut; feature: human-associated habitat; material: faeces... | reverse complement strand
ACCGAAGGGGAGTTTTTTACGTGTTGTACGCTGAACGTTTACGAAGTTTACGAATATACCCTGTGCCGTTTCGGGGCGGAGATAAACCGTGTTTTTAGCGTCCTCGGTAACTCCTTGGAATGTTTTGAACATAAGGTTGAACTGGCGTATGTCTGTAAAGTTGTGCTTGCCGCAGGAGGGGCATGGAATGTTGTGCTCCTCAATAAAATCCTTCATTTCGGCCTGCGTGAAAGCGTCGATGGGCTTTGAAAGCGTTGTGCCTGTTTCTGCGCAATAATCTTCAATGAGCTTGTCCGCACGGAAACGTTCCTTACACTCGCGGCAGTCCATGAGGGGATCCGAGAAGCCGCCGAGGTGACCGGAGGCAACCCATGTCTGCGGGTTCATAAGAATTGCGGCATCAAGACCGACATTATACGGGCTTTCCTGAACGAACTTCTTCCACCAAGCCTTTTTGATGTTATTTTTCATTTCAACGCCGAGCGGACCGTAGTCCCATGTGTTTGCAAGTCCGCCGTAAATTTCGGAGCCCGCGAATACAAATCCTCTGTTTTTGCAGAGCGCAACGAGCTTTTCCATTGTTTTTTGTGACTGTTCCATAGCATTTATATCCTTTGCAATTAAATATTTTTCTGTTTATCCATATATGTTTGCAGAATGATTTCTGCCGCAAGAGAATCGACAACGCCCTTGCGTTTTTTACCGAAAACGCCTGCTTCCGTCAGTATTTCATGCGCTTGCACGGTGGTTCGCCTTTCGTCAATCATAACGACGGGAATATCCGTACGCGCCATAAGCATTTGCGCAAAATCCTTGCAAGCCTGCGCCCGCGGGCCTTCTGTCCCGTTCATGTTTATGGGCTTGCCGAGAACCATAAGCCCGATGTTCCAGTCCTTTGCTTTTTTGACTATCTCATCTGCCGCTTTTTCGGGGTTATAGCTTTTCACACACCCCGCGCCGATGGCGATCAGTCCGAGATCATCCGAATAAGCAAGACCCGTGCGAGCGTCGCCGTAATCTATTCCGAGAAGCTTCACCATACACGTGTATTTATTCCTTTTTGAGAGATGTATTCTTCAACCTCTCTCTTCGACGGCACCTTTTCGAGAACGCCGTCATGAGCTTTTGTCAGAAGGCTTGTTACTCCGGCGCATGTGCATGCACGGATAATGTTCTTCGTTTCAAGGTATTCGGCAATAAACGCGCCGACATATGTTGGATTCATTTTGCCTTCGGAAACGCCGTCCGGAGTGGGGAGCGTAATTTTCTGATAAGAGTTACCGTCATAAACAAGGGACGTGTCGTTTCCGACCTGGATTATATAATATTTTGAGGGTATCTTGGATTTGAGGGATATGAGAGCGCGGACGATTCTGTCCTCCGAGGTGAGATAAAATCCAGTCATCTTTGAGAGTGTTTCATCGGAGATTATAAACGCCTTTATACCCTTGAAATCCGAGAGGGGAAGGGCGGATGCAGCCGAATTATAGTCGACTATCATGTCAACTCCTCTTTCCATTGCCGCGTTGCAAGCGTAGAGCGCAAGTGTATCTCTTCCGCGCGGATCGGTTACCGCGGAATGAGATTCTTCCTCGCCTTTTTCTTTTTCCTGTGCCGGTTCATCGCTCGAAGCGTTTTCGTCGACGGGTTCATCACTTTTCTGTGTCTGTAAAGCAGGCTTGTCTTCATCCGTCTCGGCACAGACGAGCTCTTCCTGCGGGACGAGAAAAACATCTGGACAAGTGCCGAAAGCCTCGTCTATGTCTTTTTTCGTAAAGCGTCCGTTTGCACCCTTTGAAACATAATGCTCGGTTTCGCTGTTTTTTCCGTAAAGCGTTACGGCAAAGCCCGTCTGAGCGCCTTCGGGAAATGTTATCATACCGGTATCGAGACCGTTCTTCTCATAATATTCTTTAAGTCTGTTTCCGTTTGAATCCTTTGCGAGCTTTGAGCAAAGCACGCATTTTCCACCCATTTTACCGACGGTAACCGCGGCGGCAGCCGTCATTCCGTAAGGATGAAAGCCATATTTTCCGCCATGCGTTATATTTCCGTTTTTAAGCAGACTGTCTGTTTCCATTTCAAGGTTCATATAGCTTTCGCCTATAATAAGAACTTTTCTTTTTGAATCAGTGTTCAAATCAAGCACCGTCCTTTGCATAAAATAATACAACTTATTATACTATGAAAATACGCTTTTGTAAATAGATGAAGAAAAAAACTTGAAAATTATCCCCAAAGCCCAAAAAGGGTATTGAAAAACAGTCTGGTTTTTGCTATAATAATTACCGATAATCAAGAAAGATTGCAGACTTTTCACGGTCATAATATAAAATTATCTGCACGGAGGCAAATATGGATTTTGGATTCGGATTCGGAATGTTCGGAGTGATGTTTTTCATTGTTTTTACAATTGTTATAGTTATGTTTATTCTTTCTTTCGCAAGAACAATAAAGCAATGGAAAAAGAATAATGACTCCCCAAGACTTACAGTATATGCCACAGTGGTTGACAAGAGAAAGGATGTCACTTATTATGATAACCCGAAGACCGCAATACGCTCCGCATCATCAAATTATTATGTGACGTTTCAGGTTGAAAGCGGCGACAGAATTGCGCTTGAAGTCAGCAGGGAAGAATACGGAATTATTCTGGAAGGAGATTCTGGAAAACTTACTTTTCAGGGAACAAGATATATAAGTTTTGAAAGATGATTTGTTCACTCAATAAATTATTACAGCCGCTTGATTTTTTGCCGTAATCAAGCGTTTTTTATTTTCGGACTCTTGCTGCCGGGCGCATTTTTCAAGCCCAATTGTGTACAAAAAGTAAAATCTTCATAACCCTATTGACTTTTTTATAAAAGATTATATAATGTGAAAAGATTTTTCGGAGGTATTCTCTTATGGCGAAGAAAAACAGCTTTTTTGCACAGCTTTCACGTCCCGTTGACCTCACCGAAGGGACACCGTGGAAGGTTATACTCAAATATTCCGCGCCGATAATAATATCGTATTTTCTTCAGCAGATCTATGTGCTTACGGATGCCATAATCTGTGGTCAGGTGCTGACCTCTTCCGAGGTCGCAGGCGTAAACGATACATTCCCGCTCACATTTATATTTCTTCAGTTTGCCTTCGGATGTACGGCGGGGTTTTCCGTCGTGACGGCAAGATTTGTAGGGCAGAATGACGCCCGCGGCGTCAGAAAATCATTTGCTGCACAGATATATCTTTCCGTCGCGATTTCACTGCTGCTGACGGTTGTTTCAATCGCTCTGCTTCCGCAACTTCTCGGAATAATCAACGTAACCGAAACAAACAAAGCTGTCTATGACGCCGCATACAGCTATTGCTTTGTCATATTCATAGGTATAATCGCCCAGATGGGATATAACTTCGTCTGCGGTATACTGAGGGCTTACGGAGACTCCGTAACTCCACTTGTTTTTCTTATAATTTCAACCGCGCTGAACGTGGTTTTGGATATAGTTTTTCTTTCAACATTTAAAATGGGGCCATCCGGCGCCGCGATTGCAACTGTGCTCGCGCAGTTTATAAGCGTTATCGCTTGCTCCGCATATACATTTATAAAATATAAAGAGCTTCGACTTCATATATCCGATTTCAAAGTTGACAAAACTACTTTCTTCATGCACCTGAAGCAGGGAATACCGCTTGGACTGCAATTTTCCGTTCTTGCAATCGGAATAATTGTCATGCAGGCGGCTGTTGTGGAATTTGATATAATGTCGACAGGCGAGATGGTCCTTGGAACGCCGGCGCAGAACGGATTCGGCGCGGCAAACAAGCTGATAAACTTTCTCATGGCAGCCTACAACGGTCTCGGCTCTGCAATACTCGGCTTCAACGCACAAAATTACGGAAGGCAAAATTATGACAGAATTAAAAAGGGAACAGTGCAAACCGTTCTTATTATGCTGATTGTGTTTGTCATATGTCTTGTATCGGGACTTCTGCTTTCAATAAACGGCGCATATCAATATATCTTTATGAGCGCGGACAAGGTATCCGCAGAAACGATACGTTTCGGAAATATATTTATCTATGTCGATATCGCCTTTTACGCGGTGCTTGGATTTTTGATTGTTGTCAGAAGTGCGGTTCAGGGAATATTTCTGCCGGGATACGTGCTCGGAGCGGGAATCGCCGAGCTGACAGCACGCGTTCTCATATGTTCGTGCTTGCCACGTATCATAAACGGTGCGCCTATAAACGACACGGCTTCATCTTTGGCTTTTGCCGCAGTCTGTTTCGGAGATCCCGGCGCATGGTTGTGCGCTTCAACTTTATTACTTCTTCCTTTTATAAAATATATACTCAAAAAGAAATATCGTCAGCTCTGAACTTTATAATATGGGATTTTGATGATCAACAAACAAAAACAGTGCCGGGTGGCACTGTTTTTTTACTTTTGCATTGTTTATCCGCTCAGAAATATTTCTGTTTGTATTATTTATTCTTTTTCATATTCATTTTTTCTGAACATATTCTTTATGAATTGCGCTTGCTTTTTAATATAAGTTACAACCTTCTGCTTCAGTTCATCCAATTTCTTTTGCCTTTCTGCACGCTTTATTTCACGTTGCCTCTTCAATTCAGCGGCGCGCTCGATCTGTGCCTGCATTTCAGGCTTGAGTGCACGGCGTATATTGACTATGGAGGCAGGATCAAGCATGTATCTTCGCCTGTTCATTTCATTATACAACATGCTTGATATATGCTCGGAATATGTTATCATTACGTCGCGCTGTGTTTCGTAATCTATGTATTCGCCACCCGCTATTGAAACTATATTGACGAAATAATCCTGCGGTAATTTAAGATAATTTGAAAGCCGCTTTATGTGCGTTCGATTCTGCCATATCGGGTTGTACATCATCTTTTGTTGAGACGGCTTGTATTTTACTCTGTAATAGAGTTTACAGTCTTTGCTGTTTGTGAGATAAATTTTGGCGTTATCAGCAAGGTTTTTGACCTCAACCACATATATGCCCGTGCTGTCCAGCACTACGATATCAATCTGTGCGTCGTTTCCGTATTCATCGGTTATCCGGACATCGTGCAGTATCATGTCTTTGTCTGTCACGGATTTTATATAGCCAATCGTTCTTTTTTCGCCCGATAAACCCTTGTATTCTTTTGAATCCATGCGCAGTTGACGTCCGCCGGTACGCTCATATGCGTATACAGCCAATGCAGCAATAATTATTATAAATATAACTACCATAATACACCTCTTTTTGAACACGAGACGCGTTCTTTTGGGCTTGCAAAGGGAAGTGTGTTCATTAACGGATTTAACAAAATCGTTGTTTCTTAGAATGACTTTAGCTTCGATTTCGGTAATGCAGGCGATATGCAATAATCCCCAATATTACAAAGACGGCTATTATCACTAAAACGGTTGGTGCATAGTGTTCTATTACGCTGTTTGTGACGTCAAATATATCTCTTTCATATGGCATGGCAATACTCTCCCTCATTAATCAAAATTGTAATTTCCCAAATTGTGTTCTTTTCTTATATTGTAATCTTTTAATTCGTCTACTTCGCGTCTTAAATTACGAACATTCATAATTAAAATAACTATAATCAACGCAATTATTATGCCCGCAATAATTATGCCCGTTTGAAATTTCTCGAATTTTTCCGGCAATTCTAAATATTCTTCGTATGGCATTTTACACGCTCCTTATGAATTTATTCATTGATGATTGTTCTCTGATTGTTTTAGAGAAATAAGCTCGTTGTTTAGCTCGTCGTTGCTTTCTTTTAGATTAGAGATTGTGCAAATTAAAGCTATTATTACAAGCAACAATATACCGATAATTATTGACATCGTCCCGATTGATATATCTCTCTGTCTTGTTAATTCCTTAATTTTCTCAAACAATTCACTTATGTTCATTTGAATGTTCCTTTAATTCTTCTTTTGCTTGATCGATTAGTTTTTTTATTTCTTCTGATGTATCTCTTTGTTTGGATATCACGTATAAAACGGCTATCAGGATTATTGCCGAAATAAAAACTTGAACCAAAGCCAATATTTCTGTTGCATCCATTATCTATGCTCTCCTTTTTCCTTATTAGGAATGATTAACAAAACATTACAAAAATTCTATCAAATAAAAAGCTCAATGTCAAGAGGGAAGAGCGTGGAAAAGAAAATTATTCATATCAGTATAAAAGCGTATGTTGCAGAATACATTCGCAAATATATCAAAACCCTTCGCAAATAAAAAGAACACGCCCGAGCACAAAAACGAACGTGTTCACGAAGCAGAACGGACACAAAAAAAGCTCCTTGCCTTGCTTCGTTAAAAGTTTATCACAAAAAAACCAAAAGTCAATACTAAAACCATTTTTGATTTTTTACAACTTTTATAAGTTCAATGACTTATAAGCGCAAAAAAACAATGTCCGAGAAATCACCATTTCGCAGGAACTGAATTTGAGCAAGTGGGAGATGAAAAAACAGAACCCGCCCACTTGCACAAAACGAATATTTTGTAGTCGGAGTAGTAGCGCTCCACGAAGAGACAGAGGACGCAGAGAAGGAGCGGTACTACGGAGACAGTAATTGACTGTACGGGACACCTTGGAGGGTATATAAGCCCGTACAGGCAATTATACAAAATACAAATTTTATATAATTGGGGGAAGTAATAGACAATAAAAACCGAGATAATCGTGAACTTTAATGTTCAACGCGATTTTTCTCGGTTTTTTCTCTTTTTTGATTATTATTTCATTAAATGCAGTTTAACAAGCGCATTATAGATTTTTTCGCCTTTTGGTAACATCATTATATCTTCGCGCTCAAAATTCTTCAGTGCGAACAGCAAAACAAAATATGCTATCACCGTCAGCACTATCGAAACAACCGTAGCAACGGTTGCATGTCCGGCACGACTTATGATGCTGTATGACAATATTGTCACAACCGATGAAATAGCCGACGCACCTATCGGTTTTACTATCAGTCTTAAAATGTTTATCTCTGTACTTACATATTTCAATACAAAAATAAAGTTTACAGTGGCCATAACAAAATAGCTTACAAGCGTACCGATTGGTGCGCCGAGTATTCCTATGGATTTTATAGACATAAGCGCACAGCTCACAATTGCTTTTGCGGCAATTCCGCACAGCATGGATGTTATCGGTTTTCTTTGCTTGTGACACGCTTGTAACGCAGCTGACGTCACAGTCAGTATTGCCGAGAAGAAAATTGCAGGTGACAATATTGACAAAAGCGGCGCGGCACTGTTTACAGACGCTTCGTTTGAAAATAAAAGCGACAATATCGGCTTTGACATGATTGCCATTCCGATGGCGCACGGTATGGAAATAATTACCGTCATTTTCATTGATGCATTAAGTGCACTGCGTTCCTTTGCCTTGTTTCCGGAGACTCTTGCGGCCGATAAAGCCGGTGCAAGCGATGTCGAAATCGGATAAATAAACGCCGAAGGAAGATGGAAAAGCGTCACTGCGAGGGTTGTATAATTTCCATATGCAATCTCTGCCGCTTCAAGCGAAGAATTCCTTTTTATTATATTTATTATGGTAAAAGTATCTATGGTGCTTGTCAGATTGAGTGCTACTGAGCTCAGCATGACCGGAACCGATATAAGAAGCAGATTTTTGAGTATTTTTCCTGTCGAAGACACTTTTCCGTCGTCGGCAGCAAGTGTGTAACTGTAATCCTGACGGTGCAAAAGCTTAGCGCAAACAAGGAAAATCAGTCCGCAAGCCTCTCCGATTGCAACACCCGCAATCGCATATGCAGCACAGATTTCAATACTCTTTCCGTTGTTTACCGCCCACGTTCCGAGGACTATTCCAAGTACAAACTTCCCCACTGATTCTATTATCTCGGAGCCGGCTGTCGGAAACATGTCCTGATGTCCCTGGAAATATCCTCTTATGGAGCTTGATATACAAATAAGAAATAGTGTTGGTGATATTGCCATTATAGCCCAACTCGCATCTGCCGAGCCCATCAGCTTTGCAAGTCCGCTTGCTCCGAACAGCATTATTGAGGTCCCGAGCGTTCCCAAGACAAAAAACAAACATACGGCGGTACGGAATATGCGCTGAACTTCGAGCTTTTTTCCTTTGACTCTCGCTTCCGAAACCATCATCGATATTGCCGTCGGAAGTCCCGCAGTTGAAATGAGATAGAGCGTTGTAAAAAGATTATAAGCTATATTGAAATAGCTCATTCCGCGGTCTTTGAGAAGATTGTGGAGCGGTATTTTGAATAAAACGCCTATAACCTTTACGATGATGTTTGACACCATCAATATCATCACGCCAACTATGAGACGCGGTTCTTTTGTCTTATTTTTCTGCATTTCCCGGAGCCTTTCAAAGCGTTAATTACATATGTTTTTTCGGTTTGACGATAAAATTCTATTCATTTTATCGCACATATATGCCGATTTCAGGAATTCTGTTTTCGACCGATAAATTCTCTGAACACAGAGTGCGACGGGATAAGTCCGGATGGAATTTCCGGCACATTCAGATATTTATCCTCAAAGCCTTTATAGACTTCGAGCTCTTCCGGATTTTGAAGATCAAATCTCACCGTATTGAGAATATACGGTTTCATTACGTTTATTTCGTAAAGCATGAGAGAATTTATTATAAAATCGACATTTTTACTTGCCGGAATTATTGATTTTTCCTCATTTGCGACAACATCTGTCCAAAGGTCAATCGTTCTTCTTGCCGATGATGAGCGGAACTTATAATCGCGGACAAGTCTGCGCACAAAACGTATATCTCTTGCGGAAAAATATCTTCCGTATGCCATGACGTCATCCGAAACGCTTATATAGATCGTTTTCATACTTTCTTTCGGTATATGTGAAAGTATTTCGGGATACAACGCCTGTATTCCCTCAAATACAATTATCTCGTTTTCAGCAAGTCTGTGAGGCCTGTAACCGCTACGCGCCTCTATATTGAAATCGAATATCGGAAGCTGTGCTTCCCTGCCGCTTGTAAGATCGTCTACACATTTTCCGAAATATTCAAGGTCGATTGCTGCCGCAGTTTCAAAATCAGGTTTGGGTTCATCTTTGATTCTGTTGCGATAAAAATCGTCTATGGAGATAACCTCCGCCTGCTTTCCATGCTGCGCAAGCTCACTGAAAAGTATAGACGCCGTTGTTGTTTTTCCGGAGCACGACGGCCCACAAAGCATAACAAATTTCACACTGCTGTCCCCGGCAATGCTCCTTGCAACGTCAAGCACCTGTTTTGTATAATTACCTTCACATGAAAGAACAAATTCCTTCATTTCATTTTTATCGTTAAAAATTCTGTCGTAGTTTATCACAGTGATAGCCTCCTTTATGTATTCTGCGTGTAAAACTCCTCTATCGTCCTTAACTTATTTTCTCCCTTTTCGTTTTCCTTATCGGATAAATATTCATAAGGGTATTTATAATCGAAAATTCTTTCAATCTTCCCTCCTGCCGGCGATACAAGCTTTGATACAGCCCCTGCACCGACGGAGAATATTGAGTGTACTTCCTCCATCATATATATGTTGTATCTTCCCTCCGTGCCCGGCATTGCAAAGCCGACATTTTCAAGATTATCGACAGTATTTTTCTGTCTGTATATATAATAAGGAATGTATCCCGCATTTTTGCATGCAAGCTGCGCATAGTCGACGCATTTCGTCGTTTCGCTGAAGGTGTTGCATATATCTCCCGCACGATTTGCAAAATCAGCCGCACTCTTTATACAAAGCGTGTGCACGGTCACGTTGTCGGGGTGAAGATCGATGATTTTGTCGACTGTTTCCGAGAAGCTTCTGAAGCCTTCGGAAGGCAGTCCGGCGATAAGGTCTGTGTTTATATGCTTTATTCCGGAATTTTTCACAAGGTCATAGGCTCTGAAAAATTCATCAACCGTGTGATGTCTGCCGATTATTTCAAGCACTGCGGGATTCAACGTCTGCGGATTTACGCTCACTCTTGTAACGCCACCGTTCTTTATAACAGCGAGCTTTTCAGACGTTATTGTGTCCGGGCGACCGGCTTCAAGCGTAAATTCTTCAAGAATCGACGTATCTGTACACGAATTTATCACATTCAGCAGTTTTTCGAGCTGTTTTTCATCAAGCGTGGTCGGAGTACCGCCGCCGATGTAAACCGTGGAAACCGTCAGTCCAAGTGCTTTTATCTCGTCAAAAATGCGTTTTATATCTATGCAGAGCTTGTCAACATAATCATCTACAAGCGACAGCAGCTTTGAGGAAGTAAACGAAACGAAGCTGCAATAGCTACACCTTGACGGGCAAAACGGTATCGAAACATAGACGCTGCATGTGTTTTTTCCGAGCTTTGAGATTATCTTCTTTTCAACAGACGCAATGTCCGTCACGAGCGCGGCTTTTTTTGGCGAAACGAGATATTCTTTCACCATCTGACTTTTGACTTCCGCCTTTGTAGAGCCCGAATACAGACCTTTAAGCGCGAGCTTTGCAGGTCTGACACCGGTTAGTATTCCCCACTGCGGAGCTATTCCGAGCAGAGCCTTCCCAGCCGCAAAAAATGCCTTGCCGCATGCAATACGGCGAAGAGTATAGTCGCTGTATTTTCCGGTGTTTTGCTCAGAATATATCTTTGTGACACTCTTCCCTCCCACCGAAACTGTTACGGTCGCTGTTGCTTTTTCTCCGTCAAAATCAACATCGACTATCGCCTCCGGCGCACCATCGGTCGCATTGTCGGTCTTTGCAAATTTGGACGCCGGAAAAAACAGAAGACAAAGCGTCTGCACATAGTATTCGTTTATATCGCCGTTTACAGTAAGTTTCATTTTTTAATATCCTTTTTAAGAAGCACTTCACTGTCCATAACAATGGTTATTGGACCGTCGTTATTTATCGTATACATCATTTTTGCCCCGAAAATACCGGTTCCGACATATCCGATGTATTTTTTAAGTTCTGAAACAAAGAGCTCATAAAGTCCATTCGCCCTTTCGGGAAGCTCTGCGTCAAAATAATCGGGACGATTGCCATGCGCATAATTTGCACAGAGCGTAAAGTTTGAAACGACTATCGCGCCCCCGCCTATATCGCTAACCGAAAGGTTGAGCTTGTCATTTTCGTCCGAAAAAATGCGCAACTTCGCAATTTTTGTCGCAAGCGCGACGGCGTCCTCCGGAGTGTCGCCTTTTCTTACCCCGAGGAGAATTGCAAGTCCGGCGGAGTCCATTTTTCCCGTCAACTCACCGTCGGAGATAACCTGCGCCGAGCTGACTCTCTGTATTACAGCGCGCATAAATCAGCCTCCATTCTTTGTATATCCGCGCTCAACGGCAATAACATTCTTTATACTTTTCAGTCTTGCCATTATGCTGTTGAAATGCGCAAGATTTTTACACGCAACGGCAATGTTGAACACTACCTCGCCCCCCGTGCGTTTCTGGGTGTTTATCTGAATTATAGATACCTTCATATCCGCAAGAGCCGTGCTTATGTCAGCAAGCATGGAAATTCTGTCCTCTGTAACTACCTGCATGAGCGCTTCGTATTGAGCGCGTTTTGCGTCGCTCTCATCAACCTCTTTCCATTCGACATTTACAAATCTGTCTGTTTCCTTTGACATCGAATTCAGTATATTCGGACAATCCACCTTGTGAATTGAAATCCCGTAACCCTTTGTTATAAATCCGACGATACTGTCTCCCGGAAGAGGATTACAGCACTTTGCAAATTTGACCTGACATCCTTCGACTCCGTCGACTATAACGCCACCGTAAGAATGCGAGGAACGCGGTCTCTGCACGGTCTGAACCTGCGTTACATCAGTTATCTTCACCTCGGGCTCCGGCATTACAACACGCTCGAATTCTTCTTTCAGACGCGAGCCGACCGTAGTCATGCTTATTCCGCCGTATCCGAGCATGCCGAAAAGGTCTTCCGGCGAATTCATGCCCATTCTTGCCGCAACCTTGCCTGTGATTTCGGTAAACTGCTCGTCGGTTATATGAACGGGAGACATCCTGCGAAGCTCTGCCTGTATCTCGCTTTTTCCCGCTTCGATATTCTCCGCACGTTTTTCTTTTTTGAACCACTGGCGGATTTTTGCCCTTGCCTCGCTCGTGTGCGCGATCTTGAGCCAGTCTCTGCTTGGTCCTTTTGAAGCGGAGGAAGTGATAATCTCAACAATTTCTCCATTGTTCAGCTTACGGTCAATCGGAACGATCATTCCGTTTACCTTTGCGCCGATCATCCTGTTTCCGACAGCCGAGTGAATATGATATGCAAAGTCTATACAGTTTGCATTTTGCGGGAGCGTTACAACGTCCCCATTGGGTGTAAAGACGAAGGTTTCGTCCTGGAAAATATCTATTTTCAGCGCGTCTATAAACTCGTCAGGATCTGCCGTGCTTGACTCATTTTCTATGAGCTTTGCAATCCATTCGAGCTTACGGTCAAGATCACCGTCGCTCTTGTCACCGGATTTGTATTTCCAATGCGCCGCAATGCCGTATTCGGCTATCTGATGCATTTCCCATGTTCTTATCTGCACTTCAAACGGTATACCGTCACGACCGATAACGGTTGTGTGCAACGAGCGGTACATATTGGGCTTCGGGATTGAGATATAATCCTTGAAGCGTCCCGGCATTGAATTGAACATCTCGTGTATAATTCCGAGCGCAGTATAACATTCAAGCTCAGTGTTCACGATTATACGTATGGCATAAAAATCGTATATCTCATCAAAGCTCTTGTTTTGGTTATACATCTTTTTATATATGCTGTATACCGATTTGACGCGACCTTCAAGCGTGCATTTTATGCCGTTTTCATTCATTTTTTCATGAATGAGCTTTCTTGTCTTGTTTATAAAATCACGGTTTTCGCCGAACTTACGCTCTATATCATTGCTCACCTCGTCATACCCTATCGGATCAAGATATGAGAGAGCAAGATTTTCAAGCTCCTGCTTGATTCTTTGCATACCGAGACGGTGTGCAAGAGGCGCATAGACGTGCATTGTTTCAAGCGCGATCGTGCGTCGCTTGTTTTCCGGCTGAGCATTAAGCGTTCGCATATTGTGAAGTCTGTCTGCAAGCTTTATAAATATAACGCGGACGTCCTTCGCCATTGCAAGAAACATCTTGCGAAGGCTTTCCATGTGAGCGTCTTCTTTGTCTTCTATGCGTATCTGAACGAGCTTGGTCAGTCCGTCAACAAGCTCTGCGACCTGATCTCCGAATTCCTTCTTTATTTTCTCAAGATCGATCTTGTCTGAGCAGTCCTCAATGGTATCGTGAAGGAGCGCCGCGCATATAGAGTCCGTGTCAAGCTCGAGTCCCGCAACTATCTCTGCGACAGCGACAGGATGACAGATGTATTCCTCCCCGCTCTTGCGGTACTGTCCCTCATGAAGCTGCTTTGCGTACTCATATGCTTTTTTTATCTTTTCGATATTGTATTTTTTACCCGTATTTTCGAGAATAAAAAGAAGTCTGTCAATTCCTGAAAACATTTAATTAACCTCGCTTTTGTGACATTATCGGCGCTGCGAAAATGTCCTTCTTTCCGTCTGTTTTAAGGACGGTTATTTTATATTCAAAAAGTGATGCTTTTTCTATATTTATAAATCCAAGCTGGCTGAACGCTGCAAGTGCAATTCCCGTCGATGCGTATTTTGAATAGTGTTCACCCGCAATCAGCCTTTTTATTGTGACCGTTGCAACGTTTCCCCTTGCGGCGGCAACTATTTTCCTGTAAATATCCGCACACAGGGCTCGGTCCGGAAGATCGGCTTCAAACGGTTCTGCGTTTTCGAATATGTATCCGTCACATTCCTTCTGCATGGCTGTAAGCATGATTTTCAGAGGGCCGGCGAAGTCCATATCTCGTATCATGAGCTGAACCTCCCTCGTTCCACCGAACGTGTTTATATTCAGCTCACAGACGACATCAACTCTGTCCCCGACGGCAAAGCCCTGCTTTGAAAGCCCGGAGAAGAAGAACGGTGCCTGAAAAATCTTTCCGTCACGTTCGAGAACGAACTTTGTGAACTTCCCGTCCTTGAGCGGTATCTGCTGAACTATTTTGGCTTCTGTCAGCGCAAAAAGCGGAACGGGGTTTCCCTCTCCGAACGGCTCAAGCTCCGATATTGAATTTACCGTGCGCTCGGTTATGTCATCCGACTTTATGATTGCCTCTATGACGGTTTTGTTTTCAAATTCGCAACTGTCAATACGAGCCTTGACATATTCGCTGAATTTTTCTCTGAACTTATCAAGCATATCACGCTTTACGGAAAGTCCCGCCGCCTGCTCATGACCGCCATATTTTGTAAGCGTGTCCGAACAGAATGCAAGCGCGTCGGCAAGATTTATGCCTTTTATGCTCCTTGCGGAGCCTTTGCCTTCGTCAACGCTGCCGTCAAATGAAATAAGAACACAAGGCAAGCCGTAACGCTCCGCAAGTTTTGCCGCAACTATTCCTATAACACCGTGGTGCCATTTATCGCCTGCAAGGACAAGAACCTTTTCGTTTTCGGGATCGCGTCCCTTTTCAATCTGCTCAAGTGCCTCTTTGAGTATTGCGTCTTCAACTTCCTTGCGATACTTGTTTGTGCTGCAAAGCTCCTCTGCAACGACCTCCGCCATTCTGTCGGAGTCTGCAAGAAAAAGATGTACAGCCCTTGAGGCACCGCCCATTCTTCCCGCGGCATTTATCCTTGGCGCAATCAGATATCCTATGCTTGACGCCGTTATCCTTTGCGGGTTTTTTGTGTCAATCCCCGCAAGAGTCATAAGCGCTTTAAGCCCATGCCTGGTAGTATGACGGAGCATCTTCAGTCCTTTTGATACGATTATCCTGTTTTCGCCGACGAGCGGCATTACGTCCGCAATCGTCCCGAGCGCCACAAGATCGATATAACGATTACACATTTTGCCAATCGTTGCCTTGTCATAATTTCCGTCGCACGAAAAAGCAAGCTCCAGCGCACACGCCGTTTTGAAGGCAACTCCGACGCCAGAAAGATCCTTGAACGGATATTCACAATCCGGACGATGAGGATTTACAACAGCCTCCGCCTCCGGAAGTGTATCATGGCACTGATGGTGATCTGTAACCACGACGTCAACGCCGATTTCTTTTGCAAATTTCACATCTTCGTCTGCCGTAATTCCCGTATCGACTGTTATTATAAGCGTCGATCCGTCCTTGGCGATCGTTTCAATTGCCGAAGAATTAAGCCCATAGCCTTCATTTTCTCTTGAAGGAATATAATAATCAACTTTAGCTCCGCGGTCGCGAAGATATGTATATAAAACGGTTACAGATGTAACCCCGTCGACATCATAGTCGCCGTAAACCATGATTTTTTCGCCGTTTTCAACAGCGGTCTTGATTCTTGTGACGGCCTTGTCCATATCGCGCAAAAGGTACGGATCATAAAGCTCGACATCCGTCTTGTTCATAAATGCCTTTGCCGCCGACGCATCAGAATAGCCTCGGTTTATAAGCAGCCGCGCACATATCGGACTTACGTCAAGAACATTTGAGAGATAAGAAACCGCTTCCGGATTCTGCACTTTTATTTCCCATTTACTTCTGTCAAACATCTTTTCCTCCGGAAGGATTTGTTTTGTCTGAATATCTTTTTATAATCGCGAGCGCCGTCTTCATTCCGTCGACGGCTGCGCTCGTTATACCTCCTGCATATCCGGCGCCCTCTCCGCACGGATAAATATTATCAAAGCCTTCGGCAATGAATGTTTCGGGATTTCTCGGCATTCTGACAGGCGATGACGTTCTGGTTTCGGGTGCGGTCAGTATTGCATCGTCGCAGGCAAAGCCTTTGATTTTTCTGTCAAAATCGGAAAGTGCGGCGCGAAGAGCATTCTGAACAAATTCGGGGAAAACACCGCTTATTTCCGTCATCGTCACCTTTCCGTCCATATATGTCGGAGAAACATCACCGACATCATTTTTCTGTCCGCGCAAGAGCGAACCGACCGTTTGCGCCGGAGCAAAATATCCGTTTCCACCGACATAAAACGCACGTCTTTCTATGTTTCGGACGAAGTTCTCTCCGGCTTCAACCGTCCCGCCGAAATCTTCCGGGAGAACGGAAACGCAGACTGCGCTGTTTGCGTTTTTGCCGTCACGCGAGTGTCTGCTCATGCCGTTTGTCACAACGCCGTGTTCCTCCGACGCTGCTGCAACAACTTCACCTCCGGGACACATGCAGAATGTATAAACTCCACGACCGTCGATGTGTGTCGAAAGTGAATATTCCGCATGAGGAAGAAGTCCGCTGTCCGCAAATTTTCCATACATCGCCCGATCGATATTTTCCTGCAAATGCTCAATTCTGACACCGACCGAAAAAGCCTTGGGGGCGACAATAAGATTTCTTTGTCTGAGAGCTTTAACGGTGTCTCTTGCGCTGTGCCCGAGAGCGAGCACAAGCGCTCCGCAGTCGATTTCGCCTTGCGAGGTCTGTATTTTTTTCACCTTGCCGAAGCTTTCAGATATACCGTCCATTCTTGTGTCAAAACGAACTTCTGCTCCGAGAGAGGCAAGCTCTCCGAGCATGTTATCAACGATTTTAACGAGGTAATCCGTGCCTATATGCGGCTTTGCATCATAAAGAATATTATCCGGAGCGCCGAACTTATGAAACGTGTCGATGACAAACCCGCAAAGCCCGTCATTTATTCTCGTCATCAGCTTTCCGTCCGAAAAGGTTCCCGCTCCGCCGGCGCCGAACTGTATGTTCGATTCCGTATTCAGTATCTGTTTTTCTCTGAACAGTTCAACATCCTTTATGCGCTTTTCGACAGATGAACCGCGTTCAATGACAATCGGCTTATAGCCGTATTTTGCGAGAATATATGCGCAGAACATCCCTCCCGGTCCGAATCCGACTATGACGGGTCTGCCGTCGAGCTTTTCCGTTCCCGGAACAGCGTCTATCACAAGGCTTGCCGAAACGGCTATTCCGCATTTTGCGAGGTCTTTTACGTCCGGAGTTTTTTCCGAATCAATCTCCGCCGAAACCGAATATACAAACTGTATATCGTTCTTTTTTCTTGCGTCAACAGATCGCTTTGATATATTGAGCGAAATTATTTCGTCCCTTGAAAAAAACTTCAAGAGTGCTTTTTCGGCTTTGCCGAAAGCGTCATCTCTTGAAGCTTTTACCGGTAGAGATATTCCTGATACAATAAACCTTTTTGTGTTTTTTTCACATCTCATTGAACTGAAGCTCCCTGCGACACCGCAACGACCCATATGAGTATCGCACAAAGAAGAGATATTATTCCGATTATAATATCCGCGCGCCTGCTTTTTTTGATGGTGTAATCGTCCTCTGCCGGACGCTCGGATTTATCGGAGGCGTTCTTTCCTCCGAACAGCTTTGAGAAAATGCTCATTTGCCTTTACCTCCGTCTCACTTCTGGAATTTGTTTTTCTTTTCCGCGTCGTCGTCGCGGAGAAGATTTGAAAGCTCTGTTTTAAGAGTATTGTAATCATAATTGCGTCTGAGCTGACCGTCGATCGCAAGAGAAATCGTTCCGGTCTCTTCCGAAACAACAATTATAGCAGCGTCGCTGTTTTCGCTCATTCCGATTGCCGAGCGATGACGTGTACCAAGGTCTTTTATGATGTCGTCGTTTGTTGACATCGGCAAAAAGCAACCCGCCGCACATATTCTGCCCCCGCGGATTATAACCGCGCCGTCATGAAGAGGGGCTTTGTTGAAGAAGATATTTTTGAGAAGCGGAACCGTTACATCCGCATTTATCACGGTACCTGTTTTTATAATCTCACCGAGAGGCGTCGATCTTTCGATAACAATCAGCGCACCTGTGTACTCTCTTGAAAGCTCGCTTGCCGCCTCGCATATAGCAGTGATTGCATTGTGTTTGAGCGACTGATTTTTGGATTCCGAAATCGTCTTTATGAATGATACTCCACCGAACTTTTCAAGAACCGAGCGAAGCTCCGGCTGGAAAAGAATGATTATCGCTATAAATCCGACCTGAATAAGGTTTGAGAAAATAAAGCTTAGGGCACGCATATCCAAAAACCAGCTGACAAACATCAAAAGGACGACGAGGAATACACCCATCGCGAGCTTGCTGGCTCGCCTGTCGCGAATAAACTTTACAATATAAAAGATTATAACGGCAACAAGCAAAATATCGATTATATCTATAATACAGTGCGGGAATGTGAACTGCTTCGCCGCGGCACTGAACATATTCTTTATTCTTTCAATAACGGTTTCCATAGATTGAAGATCTCCAGACTGGTCAACAAGAATTATACAATTACCCGATACCCTATTATAATATATTTTTTTGTATAAATAAATACCTTTTTGAATAATTTTTATAATTTTCAATGAATTTTTTTATTTTTATTGCCATGCAGCCGATAATTTGATATAATCTCTGTTGATGAGAAACTGAAAAGGATAATTAAAATGAATATTTTCAAAAAAATAGCAAGGGCTCTTACGAGTCAGGCTGCCAGGGAGAATAAAAAATACTATACTTCCGCAATAATAGTCGCTGCGGGAAAAAGCACACGGACAAGCGGCAACCTCCCGAAGCAACTCGTGCCGATAAAAGGAATCCCCGTCGTCGTGCGGACAATGCTCGCGTTTGAAAAATGCCCGCTTATAAACGAAATAATAGTTGTGGCTTCGCATGAGCAGATAAAGGAATATGAAAACTTCCGCCGCGAATACGGAATAAAAAAGCTGTCCGCTGTGACAGTCGGTGGGGAGACAAGAAGCGATTCCGTTGAGGCGGGCTTTCGCGCGGTTTCTTCAAAATGCGAATTTGTGGCTATTCATGACGGCGCCCGCTGCCTGATAAAGCCGGAAGATATAGAGAGAGTTGTCAAGAGCGCATTCAAATACGGAGCGGCGATAATCGCTTCAAGGTCGACCGATACCCTGAAAAAAGTCGACGAAAAAGGCGTCATAACCGACACGGTTGACAGAAACTCGGTCATGCGTGCGCAAACACCGCAGGTGTTTATGAAGGAAGTCTACGAAATCGCGATATCGTCGGACAAAAAGCCCTCTTCCCCGACGGATGACAGCATGCTTGCCGAAAGCGCAGGCTTCAAGGTTCATGTTGTCGAGGCGGGAGCCTACAATATAAAAATAACAACGGATGAGGACTTTTATGTTGCCGAAAGAATATTGTCAAACGGAGGTGCCGAATGAATATGAGAATCGGTCACGGATATGATGTTCACCGCCTTGTCGAAGGCAGAAAACTGATAATCGGCGGAGTCGACATTCCTTTTGAAAAAGGACTTTTGGGGCATTCCGACGCCGACGTGCTCTCGCATGCAATAGCCGACGCAATTCTCGGCGCATGCGGACTTCCCGACATAGGCAATCTCTTTCCGGACAATGACCCCGCATACGAGGGTATTTCGAGCCTTGTGCTTTTGTCAAAAGTTTCGGAAAAAATAAATGAAAAAAACATTAAAATAGTTAACATAGATTCGACCGTAATAGCCCAAAGACCGAAGCTTGCGCCATATATCAGAGAAATGTGCAAAAACATCGCTTTTTCGCTCGGTATAAGCGCGGAAGATGTGAATATAAAAGCAACAACAGAAGAAAATCTTGGATTTACGGGCAACGAAGAAGGCATTTCCGCGCATGCTGTATGCCTCGTTGAAAAACAAAAATCTTTATAATTCTCCGTTTTGTTTATTCACTTTTGTAAAAAAATTAAAATTGATGACGTCCGGCACAACTTCGTGTCGGGCGTCTTGTCATTATGTACAAAAAATGGCTAATATTTTTGTTACATAAATTTCCATTTTTATATTGAAAAATCTTCCTCAATATGGTAATATATGAAACGGTAGTTTTTGGTTTGGCAAAAAGCGACACCGATATTTTACATGAAATGGAGAACAAAAGAAATGGAACAAAGAATTAAAGTATTTATTGCGGATGAAAGCCCCGAATTCCGTCACGCGATGAGAGAAAACCTCACAAGAGCGGGTATTGACGTTGTCGATGAAACAGACAGCGGCATTGACGTACTTACAAAAATCAAGCGTTCGACACCCGATGTTGTACTCATTGACGTATGGCTTCCCAAGCTGGACACGGTTCAGATAATAAAGAAAGCCAAAACTCTCTTTCAGAATCCCGCAAATGTGCCGGACTTCATAGTATTTTCATACTGTTCAAATCCAAACCTTTTTGCGGAAGCAACCGAGGCGGGAGCAGCATATTGCATGCACAAGCCGTTTGAATATGCAACGCTCATCGAAAGAATCGCACGTATTTATAAAAACCGTCAGAGCGCGTACAAAAATCAGATAATGAACGGTGTTCAGTATTCGCAGGAGCCGAGCGACCTTGAATCTCAGGTCACCGAAATAATACACAGAATCGGCGTTCCCGCACATATAAAGGGGTATCAGTATCTCCGCACGGCTATAATGATGACGATCGAAGATAACGATCTTATCAACGCAGTTACGAAAGTTCTCTATCCCGCTGTGGCGAAAAAATATCAGACAACATCATCAAGAGTCGAGAGAGCGATACGCCACGCAATCGAAGTTGCATGGGACAGAGGTGATATCGATACGCTCAACGCCTTCTTCGGCTACACGATACAGAATGAGCGCGGTAAGCCCACGAACAGCGAATTCATCGCCATGATTGCCGACAATATGCGTGTCTTAAAAATAAAATCTCGTAAATCAAAATAAAGCAAAAAGCCGGCGAAAACCCGGCTTTTCTTTAGCAAAAATCTCTGTGCAACACGCAATACATGTGCACAGAGATTTTATTTTTATTCTTTTTCCCCGTCAGACGGTTTCTTTGATTTCGGAGCCGCAACAACCGTCACATTGTCCCTGTGATACTGTCTTATGACGGACTGCTGATCCTTATCCGAAAAACGGACTTTGACTATTCCCGCAAGCGGGACAGTTTCGCATATCGTGCCTCTCCCGTCCGGCGTGTCAACGACCGAGTCGACCTTCGGAGTCTTCTTTATTTCCTCCTCATAGACATCGTGCTCATAACGCAGACAACACATGAGACGTCCGCACGCGCCGGATATTTTCTGGGAATTGAGCGAAAGATTCTGCTCTTTCGCCATTTTTATCGACACCTGACCGAAATCATCAAGAAATTTGGAGCAACAGAAAGGAAGCCCGCAGACACCAAGTCCGCCGATCATCTTTGTTTCGTCTCTTATCCCTATCTGACGGAGTTCTATTCGCGTTCTGAACGCGGCGGCAAGATCCTTTACAAGCTCTCGGAAGTCAACTCTGCCGTCGGCAGTGAAATAAAAAAGGAGTTTGGAATTATCAAATGTATATTCCGCCTCAACGAGCTTCATTTCAAGTCCGTGCTCGGCGATTTTGCCGAGACATATTGAAAACGCCTCTTTTTCTTTTTTCTTGTTTTCCTCGTTTTTAGCGTCGTCATCCGCAGTAGCGGCTCTTATTACAGGGCGCAAAGGAAGCACAACCTCACTCTCCGGCACGACTTTATTTGCGATGGCTACCCCGCCGTATTCAAGTCCTCTCGCGGTTTCGACGATCAGGTTTTCACCGATCTTTGCCTCAATACCGCAGGGATCAAAATAATATATTTTTCCGCCGTCCTTGAACCGAATTCCTATTACCTCATACTCGGTCTTGTTTTCGGTTTCGTCGGTCATTACGATGTCCATTTATTTTTATCCTTTCCTTATGCCGCACGCCAGAGAAGCACGGAAAGCGCAGAAGCGGCAAGCGTCATATTAAAATTGAAATTACTGTCGGCGGACAGCATTGTCACTGCCTCAACCGATTTTTTCAGTGTTTCCATAGGTAACGAGAGGACATACTTTTCGGCTTCATCTTCTGTAAAAAATCCGCCTGTGACGTTTCCTGTCATTTTAGATGAGAGTACATCCCTGTATGCCGATGCAAGCATTGAAAAAAGCATATCGGCTTCGTCTCTTCCGGTCATAGCCTTTGACACGATTCCGAGCATATCATATTCCGATACGCCGCGGTTTTTCTTTGACTGCGCGTCGATTATCGACTTGGCTGAAAGGAACATAGCAAATTCCTTTTCTCCGTCAGAAAGCAGTTTTACGGCTTTTCCCGCAGCCCCGCCGGACAGTCTGACGGCAAAATCGAGTTTACTTTCGTTTTCAAGAAGTGACCGCTCGCAATGTTGTCTCAAATATTCTTCCGTTTCAGCCGGCGAAAGCAGCGGCATTGCCACCCGCTGAACCCTTGACTTAACGGTTACAAGTATCTGAGCTGAGCTTTCGCACAGAAGCAATATATAAACGCCATGCGGCGGCTCTTCGATTATTTTCAGGAGTGAATTCTGCGCCTGCGGAGAAAGTCTTTCCGCGCCGTCGATAACATACATCTTGAAGTCAAGCTCGGTAGGAGTGAGCGATGTGTCGTCTATCATTTCGCGCACAGCGTCAACGCTTATGTTTTTCTGCCCGTCCGAACGGGAGATGAACTTGACATCCGGACAGTGCCCTTCGGATATGCGATGACAGATATTGCAGTCATCACAGTTTTTTCCGCAGGCAAGAGATGCCGCGATATATTTCGCAAGTGACTTCTTCCCCGACCCTTCGGGTCCCTCGATCAGATATGCATGCGAAAGAATTCCCTCGGAAACAAGTCCCGAAAAGAACCTCTTTATTCCGTCACAGCCGAAAAGAAAATTTTCTCTTTTCATCAGAAGCGCAGGTATTTTTCAACGTCGACAATGAAAACAGTTGCACCGCCGACAGAAACATGCGCCTGAGCAGTTCCGAAAAGGCTTATGTTTCCGGGCGCCGACATCGGCACGCTCATCTCGCGCTTTTTGCTGTGCGTTTTTATTATTTCAAGGGCACGATCAACGTCATTTTCCTCAACACCGAGGATGAAGGTTGAGTTTCCGTTCATGAGAAAACCGCCGGTGGATGAGATTTTCGTAATATGGAAGCCCTCGGATGTAAGACTTGTGTTGACAAAGTGAGCGTCGTCATTGTTGACTATCGCAAGCAAAAGTTTCATTTAAGTTACCCCACTTTTATGTTTTTTATTATTATATCAAACTTTATAAAAGCTGTCAATCACATTGAAAACAAAAAACGGCGGTAATTATCATTTTCCGCCGTTTATAAGCATATTTGCAATTTCGGAGGCCATTAAAAGCCCTGCAGAGTTCGGAACAAAAGGAGATGACGCAGGCGTCCGCTGTCCGTCGCCCTTCGGCTCTTCATTTGAGTAAACAACCTTCAGGTGCTTTATTCCTCTTGCGCGGAGTTCCCTTCTCATAACCCTTGCGAGCGGGCATCCCTCCGTCTTGAATACATCGGTTATTTCAAGCATATCAGGACGCATCTTGTTTCCCGTTCCCATCGCACTTATGACCGGAATTCCGATTGCCTTCGCCCGAGAGATGATTTCAAGCTTGGCGGTCACCGTATCTATACAGTCCGCAATTACGTCAAATTCGGAGAAATCAATGTCATCCGCATTTTCAGGAAGGTAGAACACGGTTCTGACCTCGACCTTCATATCGGGATTTATGTCAAGCATGCGTCTTGCCATGACCTCTGCCTTCTTTTGACCGAGAGTCGAATGAAGAGCCGCCACCTGACGGTTTATATTGGACTCGCAGACCTCATCCGGATCGACAAGGCACATCCTGCCGACGCCCGCTCTTGCAAGCGATTCGGCAACGTATGACCCAACACCGCCGACTCCGAAAAGTAAAACAGAGGAACGCGACAGTTTTTCTATCGCGCCCTCTCCGTATAATCTTGCCGTTCGTGAAAATTGTTCCTTTATCATCACTTCTGCATGTTTTCCTTTTTCGTTCTTC
>ENA-ORMS01001077-ORMS01001077.1-human-gut-metagenome-genome-assembly--contig:-NODE-1077-length-23945-cov-6.489033_pt1 | contig 23945 bp, 20 predicted proteins | sample MGYA00242104_ERZ508997 | MGnify/ENA primary metagenome ERZ508997 (study PRJEB26280, sample SAMEA2338704) | human gut metagenome | biome: human gut; feature: human-associated habitat; material: faeces... | reverse complement strand
TCTCCGCTGACCATCAGGTCGGCCAGACCGGCAAGACCGTCCATCCCAAGGTCTACATCGCACTGGGCATCTCCGGCGCCATCCAGCACAAGGCCGGCATGCAGGATTCCGAGTGCATCATCGCCGTGAACAAGAACGATACCGCTCCCATCTTCGAGGTGGCTGACTACGGTATCGTGGGCGACCTGTTCAAGGTCGTCCCCGAGCTGATCGAGTCCATCAAGGCTGCCAAGGCTGCGAAGTAATCGAACCGCTCTTTCCAAAGGAGCCGCGTCAGCAGACGCGGCTCCTTTTCTCTTGACCTTTTCGCGCCGTTCCTGTATACTATATCCGATAAAAAGGGAGGTGCCACTATGCCCTACGTTGCGTTGATCGGCCTGTATTTTGCCCCCATCCTGTGCCTGCTTGGTGCCGGATGGAGCTACGTCCGCTGGAAGAACGAGCATGAAAACGAGGCGCTTTCGGAGCGCGCTCACAAGAACTGCAAGCGTTTTCTCATTGCCGCGCCTATCGCCTTTGCCCTGTTTCTGGCACTGAAATTCATCTTCCCCGTGGAATAACGGGCATGCTGCTCCCGTACAGTAGACCAACCACACGCAGGAGGTACGCCATGTACACCATTACCGACCTCTATGATCTTTCTCACACGCTGGCAGGGGAGTATCTCTCCTGCTTTACCTACCCCTGGGAGGCGCTCTCCGGGCTGGCGGACTGTATCCGCACGCTGGGCGCGTCACTGGACAGCGACTACCTGCCCTTTGCCCCGGAGGTCTGGGTACATAAGACAGCGCACGTCGCCCCCACCGCCTCCATCACCGGCCCCTGCATCATCGGCCCCGACACCGAGGTGCGCCACTGCGCCTTCATCCGCGGCAGCGCGCTGGTGGGCGCGGGCTGCGTGGTGGGCAACTCCGTGGAGCTGAAAAACGTCATCCTTTTCGACAATGTGCAGACGCCCCACTACAACTATGTGGGCGACTCCATTCTGGGCTACAAGTCCCACATGGGCGCCGGCTCCATCACCTCCAACGTCAAGTCCGACAAGACCCATGTGGTCGTCACCGACGGCGCGGAGCGCCTGGACACCGGCCGCAAGAAGGTGGGCGCTATGCTGGGCGACTTTGTGGAGGTGGGCTGCAACAGCGTCCTGAACCCCGGCGCGGTCATCGGCCGCCATACCCGCATCTACCCGCTGTCCTCCGTCCGGGGCACCGTCCCGGAGAACAGCATCTATAAGCGCAGCGGCGACATCGCCGCCCAGCGCTGATAAAGGGAGGAACCGTTCATCATGGGCAAATATTTCGGAACCGATGGCTTCCGCGGCGAAGCCAACGTCACCCTCACGGCGGATCACGCCTATCAAGTGGGTCGTTTTCTGGGCTGGTATTGCGGCGAATGCAAGCGCCGCGCCGGTGACAGCGACCCCGCCCGGGTGGTCATCGGCAAGGACACCCGCCGCAGCAGCTACATGTTCGAGTACGCGCTGGCCTCCGGCCTTGTGGCCTCCGGCGCGGACGCCTACCTGCTCCACGTGACCACCACCCCCTCCGTGTCCTATGTGGCGCGGACGGAGGGCTTCGACTGCGGCATCATGATCTCCGCCAGCCACAACCCGTTCTACGACAACGGCATCAAGCTCATCGACCGCGCCGGCGAAAAGATGGACGAGGACACCATCGCCCTCATCGAGGACTATCTGGACGGCCAGCTGGAGCTGTTCGGCCAAAAGTGGGAGAGCCTGCCCCTGGCCCGGCGGGAGCACATTGGCCGCACGGTGGATCACGCGGCGGGCCGCAACCGCTACGTGGGCTACCTCATCTCCCTGGGGATGTTCTCCTTCAAGGGCAAGAAGGTGGGTTTGGACTGCGCCAACGGCAGCGCGTGGATGATCGCCAAGAGCGTGTTCGACGCCCTGGGCGCGACCACCTATGTCATGGGCGACCAGCCCGACGGCTTCAACATCAACAACGGCGTGGGCTCGACCCACATCGACGCGCTGCGCCAGTTCGTGGTGGAAAAGGGGCTGGACGTGGGCTTTGCCTACGACGGCGATGCCGACCGCTGTTTGGCAGTGGACGAGCGGGGGAATATTATCACCGGCGACCATATCCTCTACGTCTGCGGCAAGCACATGAAGGACAGCGGTGAGCTGCCCGGCAATACCGTAGTCACCACGGTCATGTCCAACTTCGGCCTGTACCGTGCCTTTGACCGGGACGGCATCCGCTACGCCAAGACCGCCGTGGGCGATAAGTACGTGTACGAGTACATGAGCAAGAACGGCTGCGCCCTGGGCGGTGAGCAGTCGGGCCATATCATCTTTTCCAAGCACGCCACCACCGGCGACGGCATCCTCACCAGCCTGAAGCTGATGGAGGTGATGCTGGAGCGGAAGCTGCCTATGAGCAAGCTGACGGAGGGGCTGACCATCTATCCCCAGGTGCTGGAGAATGTCCGGGTGAAGGATAAGCTGGCGGCCCGGCAGGACGCGGACGTGCAGAAGGCGGTGGAGGCCGTGGCCAATAAGCTGGGCGACACGGGCCGTATTTTGGTGCGCGAGTCCGGCACAGAGCCGCTGTTGCGGGTCATGGTGGAAGCCCCGGAGGACGACACCTGCCGCGCCTGCGTGGACGAGGTCGTGGCTGTGATCCGCGCCAAAGGCCACGCGGTATAAGCATCACGACCCTTTTACCAACCGACTCCAAATGGGTGCAACAACAATATAAGCAGCAAGAAGGTGGTTGCGGGCGGCATCGGGCCGGTATACAATGGTGACGACATCCGAGACGGAGAGGTGAAAAAGATGCCGGGCGCGGGACTGCAAAAACTGCAAAGCGGACAGCCTGTTTCCGGGCGGGAGCAGGTCCTCATGATCGCCCAGCTGAGTTGGCCGGCCATCATGGCACAAATATCTTCTGTTGTCATGCAGTACATAGACACGGCTATGGTGGGGCATCTCGGATCAAATGCCTCCGCCGCCATCGGCGTGGTGGCCACGACCTCCTGGCTGTTTGGAGATCTGTGCGTGGCCCTGACGGTGGGATTCAATGTGGCGGTGGCACAGCTGCTGGGGGCGCGGCAGTCGGAGCGTGCCCGCGGTGTCACGAAAATGGCCCTTGCCGTATGCGCGGGGTTCAGCCTGGTGCTGATGTGTATTGCGCTGGGCATCACGAGTGGGCTGCCCCGCTGGCTGCGGGCCGATCCGCTTATTTGGAAGGATGCCAGCGCCTACTTCCTTGTGTATGCGCTGTCCCTGCCGTTTTTGCAGCTCAACAGCCTGTGCGCGGGCTTGCTGCGGGCCTCCGGCAACATGAAAACGCCGGGAATATGCATGGCATCCATGTGCCTTTTGGACGTGATATTCAACGCATTTCTGATCTTTCCAGGCGGCACGCTGCGGGTGCTGGGCGTTGACCTGCCGGGGGCGGGCCTGGGGGTGATAGGTGCTTCCGCCGGTACGGCGCTGGCGCAGGTGGTCAGCACGCTGGTACTGCTGTATACGCTGCTGGCGCGCTCCCCTGAGCTGCGTATACGGCGCGGGGAGAAGCCGCGATGGTCCGCCGCCCAGCTGCGGCAGTGCCTGCATATTTCAGCGCCTGTGATGGGGGAGCAGACGATCCTTGCCGTGGCCCGGATGGTGACCACGTATATCGTAGCGCCGCTGGGCATCGTCGCCACGGCGGCCAACGCCTTTGCCATCACGGCGGAGAGCCTGTGCTATATGCCCGCCTACGGCGTGCAGGCCGCCGCCTCCACCCTGGTGGGGCAGAGTGTGGGCGCGGGCCGCAGAGATATGACGTACAGGCTGGGATGGCTGACCGTTGCTTTAGGCATGGGCCTGATGGCGGTGACGGGTACACTGCTGTACCTGTTAGCCCCGGTCATGATGGGGATGATGTCCGCGGATGCGGCGGTCATTGCCCTGGGGGTCAAGGTGCTGCGGATAGAGGCGTTTGCGGAGCCGCTGTACGGCGCGTCCATCGTGGCCAGCGGCGTATTTCAGGGCGCTGGCAGTACGCTGATGCCGATGCTCCTGAATTTCGGCACGATGTGGGGCGTTCGAGTGCCGCTGGCGGCGCTGCTGGCAAAGAGCATGGGCCTTACGGGCGTGTGGATCGCCATGGCGCTGCAGCTGATCCTGTGCGGCGCGTGCTTCCTGATCTGCCTGTGGCGCAGACGCTGGCTGCCCTGGGAGGCACAGCGATAACGGCAAATGAAAAAGGAGAGGGCCGCGCAGTGCGCGGCCCTCTCCTTTTCAAGGAGGGAAGAAGTTCTCGTATCACACAGCTATATCAGGCCGCTTCAGGCGGCCATCTACGATCATGCGCCCGATGATCCCGGCGCAGAAGGCGACGGCGGTGGCGCAGTGGAACGTGCCGTCGTGCTCCATGTAGGCGGCGTCGCCTTCCGGGGTCTTCCAGTCGTACACGCCGCCCATGTTATGCACCATGACCTCGCGGCAGAGGATGCCGTCGTACTCCCGCTGAAACTGTTCAACGACTTCCCGCACCAGCTCATGACAGCGGTCATAGTCACCATCCAGATCATGGATCGGTCGGCCATAAAACAGGCTGATGACCCACGCGGCGGCATTCAGCGCACCGCAAGTGCCCATCAGGGAACAGCCGCACCCGCCGGCGATGCCGAAGCAGGCTTGCAGCATATCCTCCGTCAAGCCAATATCGGGGAAAGCCTGATATATCCCGTTCAGACAGCTTTGAATACAGTTGCCGTGATCCGTTTCTGTTTGAAAGCCCACATCCTTTGCCTTTTGTATGAGCCGCTCCTTCTCATCGGGGGAAAGCCTTGTGTAGTCCGTCACCATTGGTTGCTCCTTTCAGCGCCGCGTCTGCCGCGGTATTCAGGTTCGCCGTGCCTGTATGGCCATTGTACGAGAGACATAAGTAAAAAACAAGATGATTTCAGTTAATCGCAAGATGGTTAGCAAATAACCGGGTGAATATGTGGGCTTTCGATGCTAACATGATGCCACAAACACTGACGGGAGGTATCCTTATGAGAGTTGTAGTGGTTGGTGGTGTGGCAGGCGGTGCATTGGCTGCGGCGCGTATTCGCCGGTTGGACGAAACGGCGCAGGTTGATGTTTTTGAGCGCGGCCCGGATGTGTCCTTTTCAAACTGTGCCCTGCCGTATTACCTTGGCGGCGTGGTGGAGGATGCCGGAGATCTTATTATGGCGACGCCGGAGGAGTTTCGTAAGAAATACAATATCTCCGTTCATACGGGCCACGAGGTACTGCGTATCGACCGGACCGCGAAGACAGTAACGGTGCGGGACGGAACGGGAGACTGCCGCGACGTGCCCTATGACAAGCTGGTGCTGGCGACAGGCGCATCGCCGGTCGTTCCCGCCAACATAAGTGGCGTGGATCAGGATCACGTATACACCATTCGGAACGTGCAGGACATCACCGCGGTAAAGGCGCGTATGGATCGGGATGATACAAAAAATGTCGTGGTCGTCGGCGGTGGCTTTATCGGCGTAGAGGTGGCGGAAAACCTGAAAAAAGCGGGGAAAAATGTGACCATTGTGGAAGGGCTGCCGCAGATCCTGGCACCCTTTGACCATGATATGGTGCAGGCGATCCAAAAGGAGCTGGATGACAACGGCGTTGCCGTTATCGTGTCCGGCACGGTCACGGCGGTGGAGCGCGACTGGGTCCGCGTGGCCCGTACAGCGAACGGCGTGAAGACAGAGCAGGTCATTCCCGCCGATGCGGTGGTCCTCTCCATCGGCGTAGCGCCGGAAACGGCGCTGGCCAAGGAGGCGGGGCTTGCCATCGGTGAGACACGGGGCATTCGGGTGAACCGCTATATGCAGACCAGCGACCCGGACATCTACGCGGTGGGCGATGTGGCGGAGTCCTTCAACAGGCAGACGGGTCTGCCTGGCCGGCTGGCACTGGCCGGGCCGGCGCAGAAGCAGGCGCGTATCGCGGCTGACCACATCTGCGGTATCGTATCGGAAAACCCTGGCTTTATCGGGGCGTCCTGTATCCGCGTCTTCGGACTGAATGCCGCCGCGGTGGGGCTGAACGCCCGGGGAGCTGAGGCCGCAGGCGCGTCGTTTGACCACGTGACTGTGTATGCCCCGGACAAAGTGGGCATTATGCCGGACTGCCACTACGTGGCATTGAAGCTGTTGTTTGAAGTGCCCTCCGGCAAGCTGCTGGGCGCACAGGCTATCGGGCAGGGCGAGGTGGATAAGCGTATCGACGTGGTGGCGGCGCTGATCGGCATGGGCGGCAGCGTAAAGGATCTGTGGGAATATGAGCACTGCTACGCCCCGCTGTTCTCCACGGCCAAGGACGCGGTGCATATGGCGGCCCTGGTGGCGTCCAACGTGCTGTCAGGACGGCTGCGTCAGATCCATGTGGATGAGGTGCGGCGGCTGGTGGAGGATCATGCGTATATTGTGGATGTGCGGGAAGAGGAGGAGTTCGCCTGTGGGCATCTCAAGGGCGCACATAATATACCGCTGACTGCGCTGCGGGCACGTGCGGACGAGATCCCCCGTGATGTGCCGGTGTATCTCCACTGCCGCTCCAGCCAGCGCTCCTACTACGCCTATTGCTATTTGCGGGGCAGCGGCTTTGCCAATGTGAGCAATATCAGCGGCTCTTTCCTGGGGATCAGCCTGTATGAATACTTTGAGGACAAAACGGAGGGCCGTACCCCCATCGTTACGGAGTACAATTTCAACTAAAAAAAGACAAGCCCTCCGGCACGGAGGGCTTGCTTTACAGCGGCTGGATATATATCACCTGTGCGCCTGCACCTCGAATGGTGCAGGACAGCTCCAACACCGTCCGCACATCGTCCGAATAGACCTCCAGCGTTGGCGCGCCGGAGAGAAGCCCGGCGTGATCGGCGGCGGCCAGCGGTGCACAGGAGCGGAAATCCAGGTTGGAGAGATGGGCAAATATATTTTCCGCCTGAGATAAGGTGTATTTCTGTATTGCGTAGACGTTGGAAGGGAGGTGAAGGCTGATATGCACGCTGATCTCATCCTGAAAGTCGTGGAGCAGTGTGCGTACCTGACGGTGATCCAGCGTCTCCTGACAGGCAGCCAGCCCGCTCTCAGACACATTGTATACGATCACGCAGAGGATGATGCCGGTGTCCTGAGACAGTCGGATTACGGCGCACTGGTTGTCGGAATAGATCACATCGCCCCACAGGCGGGACAGGGCAAGGCAGGCATAATACACGGGCTTGCGCGTCCCGGTACAGGTCAGCAGCGCGTTTTGGCCCTGGAGCAGATCACCGTCCGCGTCCCGAAGCCGTATGGAGAACGGGGAAGCTGCATCCCGCAGTGTTGTGTGTGCCAGGTGCAGGGGATACAGAATGGAGTCCAGCGCGGCGGATGGCGCGTTGGGAGCGGTCTCGCAAATGTCCGCCTGCCGGAACGAAAGACCGGCGCGGCGCAGCAGCAGCTTCAGCTCGCGCAGCTCCGATGCGGACTCGCCGGGATGCTTGAGGAGGACGATCTCCGTGGGCTGAAGCTCCTGGAGCGTGGTGAGCAGACGCATATCCAGCGCCCGAAGGTCGTCCGATGTCAGTGACACGGAAAGCGCTCTGTGCAGCGGGAACAGCGTGGGGGCATCCGCCTGTACGGCGGCCTCCAGCACGAGACTGGAGGGGAGTGACCGGGAGCTGCTGCTTTTTTTCAGGTGATAGTTGGCGTAGGTGCGTTTGATGAGCATTTCGGCCTGGCTCTTGGGCAGGGCCTCCCATATCGCGGGGTGTAGGTCGCTTTTGATCTGAGGCTGATATAGGGCGCGGTGCTCCTCCGGCGTGCAGCCGAACCATTTTTTGAAATACTTGTTGTAGTAAGCGGTGGTGGAGAAGCCGACATCGCGGGCGATCCGGCTGATTTTGGCATCGCTGTCCAGCAGGGCGATCTCCGACCACTCCACCCGGGCGAAGCATAGGAAATCCCGAAAGCTCATCCCGGTAAATTCCTTGATCAGATGGGATAGATAGAATGAGTTCAGGTGCTCCATCTGGCTCAGATCTTCCAGGGTGATGTTGTCGCTGTAATACTGGTAGATATACTGGCAAATACGGCTGATGCGTTCAATGGCCACGGAGTTCCCTCTGTCGAAGCCCACGACCACGCCCTTGTCAAAGGCGAACAGATTGAAGTATTTGTCCAAATGGCGGATGGTGTCAGCCATAAGGTACGTACAGTCGTTCCGCCAGTGTGCGCCGCGGGCGGTATACTTCAGCAGGATCTGGAGCAGAAGCTCACGGAGGCGGTCATGCTTTTTGTCAGACGGCTTCTTGCTGTATGTGCGGTAGCAGGCTTTGCTGAGATCGGGAAAGTACTGCGAGAAGTAGCGCGTTTTAAGCTGAAACTGTGCCACAACGCAGGAGGGGTCATCGGAGGTGAGGCTATGCACCTCATGGCCGGAATTAGTAAAGACATCGCCTTCATGCAGCTCGTAGTGGCAGTACCCGTTTTTGAGGCGGAGAGACCCGTGGAGCACGTACAGGATCTCAATATCCAGGTGATAGTGGGGAGGGTCTTCCTGGATATGGGCGATGGTGATGTTCATGGGGAAATCGTCCGCGTAGTAAAGCCGTTCCAGCAGCATATCGGTGTCCTCCTTGTTGGATGAGCTCATCATATCACACTTGCGTCGGACGGACAAGGTGGGAAAGAACGGTTTTTGCAAGAAAATACATTTTAAAAGCAAGTTAAGTGTTGTTATTTCCAAAGCGGGCCGATACAATGAGAGCGGCCCTAAAAAGCGCCTGAAGGTGTGGCTTGAATGAAACTATGGGGAACTTCCCCTTGCGGTAGGAGGTAATTGCTTTGAACCAACGTATCCAGCGTATGAGAGACAGACTTATGGCGTCCCGCCCCTGCATCACAGCCGAGAGGCTGGTTTTGCAGACGGAGGCCTACCAAAAATATGCGGGCAACGCCATCCCCGTTTTCCGGGCGAAGGTGGTCAAATACATCATGGAGCACATGACCACGCTGATCCTTGAGGACGAGCTGATCGTGGGGACGCCTACGAACCGATACCGGGGCGCGAACCTGCACCCGGAATTTCAGTCCAGCACGAAGTTCTATTTGGCGGAGCTGGACGAGTTTCCGACCCGGACCAAAGACCCCTATGACATTTCCCAAGAGGATCGGGAGCTGATCCGCAAGACGCTCCCCTATTGGGAGGGGAAGGCGATGCAGGACATAGCGCGGGCAGCGCTGCCGGCCCACACGGTGGCGTGCATGGATGACGACATTATCACGGTGGGCCTGACCAACGGCGTGTCCGGCGAGACGACCTGCGACCATGAGAAGCTGCTGAGGGTGGGCTTGCGGGGCTATATGGACGAGTGCCGGGCGAACATAGCCGCACTGACGCCTCAATGCCAAATGGATGAGGAGAAGATCAATTTTTGGCAGGCCTGCATTATCCAGTGTGAGGGGCTGATCGCCTACGCCCACCGTATGGCGGAGGAGGCGGAGCGGCAGGCAGCCTCCTGCGCGGACGATGTACGGCGGCGGGAGCTGCTGACCATCGCGGAGAACTGCCGCATCGTGCCGGAGAATCCGCCGGAGACATTCCAGCAGGCGTTACAGCTGGTGTGGTTTGTCCACGTCTACTTCCACATCGAGGTCTGCACCACCGCCAACGGCTTTGGCCGCTTCGACCAGTATATGTGGCCGTATTACAAGAAGGACGTTTTGGAGGACAAGCGCCTCACGGAGGACGAGGCGCTGGAGCTGCTGGAGTGCTTCTATCTGAAAGCGTGCGAGGTGTTTGAGGTACGGGATCGTTGGTATGCCACCTCATTTGCGGGCTATCCCATGTGGGAGCTGCTGATCGTGGGCGGCCAAACGCCCGATGGACAGGACGCGACGAACCCCTTGTCCTACGTCTGCTTGGAGGCCGCCGATGAGCTCAAGACCACGCAGCCGGTCATGGCCGTCCGGGTGTGGGACGGTACGCCGGAGGCGCTGATCCGCAAGGGCTGCCGCATGATCCAGGAGGGGCAGGCAAACCCCGGATTTTTTAACGACAACGTGGCTATGCAGATGGCGCTGGGCAAGGGGTGCAGCATCGAGGAGGCCCGCGACTGGACCATCGTAGGCTGTATCCAGCCCGGCCCGGGCGGCGGCGGCACGGACGGATCGCCGGATGCCGGCTATGTCAACATGGGCAAGATGCTGGAGTTCGTTCTGCATAACGGCGTAGACCCGGAGACCGGCAAGTTGATGGGGCTGCAAACCGGCGATCCGCTGCAATTCAAAAGCATCAAGGAGCTGAAGGACGCGCTGAAAAAGCAGATCCTTCACCACTACCGTATGGTATGTACCGGGTATAACGTCATGCAGAGTATGCACATGACCCGGTTTCCCGTGATCTTTGCCAGTATGGTCACGAAGGGCTGCGTGGAGAGTGGCCGGTCGGTGCAGCAGGGCGGCGCAAAGTACAGCACGGCGGGACTGTATATCACCGGCGCGGCCAATATGGCGGATTCCATCGCTGCCATCGACACCTGTGTGTTCCGCGACAAGGATATTACCATGCAGCAGCTTATCGCCGCCCTGGATCGGAATTTCCAGGGTGAGGAGCGTATGCGCCAGCTCCTGCTGAACAAGCCCCCCAAGTTCGGAAACGATGACCCGTATGTGGATGGGATATACCGGGAGATGGTACAGTTCATTGCCCAAAACGTGCAGCAGTGGCCGGATGCGCGGGGAGGCCGCTATTCCTTTAACGTGCACTCTCAAACGGTGAATGTGTCCCACGGAAAGGTGTGCAGCGCAACGCCGGATGGACGGTTGGCGGGTGAGCCGTTCTGTGACAACGCATCGCCTATGATGGGCCGCGATGTCAGCGGGCCGACGGCCACAGTGAAGTCCGTGGCCTCCATGGGACAGGCATCCTTCCACGACGGCGCGCTGTTCAACCTTCGATTTGACCCCCAGGGCGTGGCAGGGGAGAAAGGCCTTCAGTCCATCGAGGGCGTGATCAAGACCTATTTCCGCAGCGGCGGCGAGCATATCCAGATCAACGTGGTGGATGACGAGACGCTGAAGGACGCGCAAAAGCACCCGGAGAATTACCGGGGGCTGATGGTCCGTGTGGCCGGCTATATGGCATATTTCACGGAGCTGGATAAAGAGGCACAGGATACGATCATCTACCGCACGGCGCATTTTGCCCGCACGTAGGGTATACAGAGGTATGGCTATGGAAAGTACGGCCCGCAGGGCACTGGTGGGCAGTATTCAGAAATTTTCCACGGAGGACGGCCCGGGCATCCGCACCACAGTGTTTTTGAAAGGGTGTCCGCTCCGCTGCCGCTGGTGTCACAACCCGGAGCTTATCGGGCGCGGGCAGCAGCTGATCCGCTTGCCCAGCCGCTGCATCCACTGCGGCTATTGCCTGACCCATTGTCCGCAAAAGGCCCTGCTTGTGGACGCGGAGGGGCAGATCGACGTAGACCGCGCCCGCTGTAACGGGTGCATGGACTGCACCCGATCCTGCTATGCCGGCGCGCTGCGTCCCGTGGCGCGGCTTATGTCGGCGGAGGAGATCTTACGGGAGGTGGTAAAGGACCGCGGCTTCTATGAGGAGACCGGCGGCGGCATGACCATCAGCGGCGGTGAGCTGCTGCTGCAAGTTGATTTCGCGGCGGAGCTGACAGACAGCGCCGGGGAACAGGGGATCCGGGTCTGCTTGGACACCTCGGGTCACGGCGACGGGGATGCCCTGCTGGCGCTGGCCCGGAGGGAAAACGTGACCGATGTGCTCTATGATATGAAGGCCATTGACCCCGCCGTACATCGGGCGTACACGGGGGTGGACAATGCGCTGATCCTGGATAACCTCCGCCGCCTGGCGGAAGACCCGGTGACGCAAAGCAAGATCAGAATGAGAATGCCGCTGATCCGGGGCGTCAATGATACGCCGGCGCAGATCGAAGCTGCCGCGGCGCTCTACCGGCAATACGGCCTGCGGTATCTGACGCTGCTGCCGTATCACGACCTGGGCGTGGCCAAGCAGCGCAACATCGGCGGTCAGCCAGAGGTGTTTCAGCCGCCGGAGGAGGCGGAACTGGGGGAGATACAGGCCACCTTTCAGCGCACGGCGTGTATGCAGGTGGAGATTTTGGGAAGGGTGCGCCCCTAAGAGACCTGTTGACAAACATGAGAACCACCCTGCCTGTTCAGGCAGGGTGGCGGTCTATGACAGTGGGACGATACGTCACGGTGAAAGCAGCTCCGCTTCAAGGCGGCGCATATGGGCCAGTGCCGCCTCGGCGCAATAGGTAGGGGCGGACAGGTACATACTTACCAGCTCGATGGTGATATAGCCCTCATACCCCCGGCGGCGCAGCGTGGACAGCATATCCTTCAGCGGCGCGATGCCGTGGCCGGGAAGAACATGGCTCTCCGTATGCCCGTCGCTGTCCGTCATGTGGATGTGCCGGAGACGCGGGCCAAGCAGGTCAAAATACGTGTCCAGGGTCTCCGGGCTGCCGCCCTGTGCCGTGCGGGTGAACGGCACAACGGTGTCGCACATCCCGGCGATATACGGGCAGTCCACCTGCTTCAAAAGCGCGGCCAGCTCTGCGGCGGAGCAGAGAGAATCGCTCTCCCAAACGGTCAAGGGCTCAATAAGCAGAAGCGTTTCACGCCGCGCAGCGTGATCCGCCAGGCGCAGCAGGCTTTCCTGCATACGGTGCTGCTTTTGGGCGCGGCTCAAACCGTCCGCCGCCTGACCGAAGGCGGTGACCGAAAAGCCCGCCCCCAGCTCCCGTGCTGTGTCAAGAGTGCGGCGGACATAGGCGAGGCTGTCCTCCCAAATGTCCCGGTCCCCCAGCATGAGGTTGAATGGGTAGCCGTTGACCTTGGGGCAGTATCCGATGACCGGCACCTGGTATTGGTCGCTCCAGCGCAGGATCTGAGCCAGCCGTGAGCCGTGTAGGTCCGGCGCGTAGGCGTGAGGCCGCTCACCGCAGAGCTCAAGCCCATCATAGCCATACGACCGCGCATCTATAAACGCCTGCTCCAGGGAGCGAAAACGGTAGCCGCTGGTGTAGATGGCGAATTTCATACCATTCAATAGTTCCACTGGCGGTAATAGCGGCGGATCTGCATGGGATGGCAGTTGATCCGCTCGATATGGGCATCTATACGCTGCGTTACGGCGTGGGACACGAGATGGGAGAGATTTCCGCGAAATTCCGCGCTGATGCCGGGCAGCTCGTAGTCCCGGGTGTCGATAATGGTGTAGTTGGCGCACACCGAGGGGAGAAACCGCGCCACCCGTTCGGCCAGCGGGCGCTGTGTATCTTCGCCGATAAACAGGGTCACAGGCGTATCACGGTCGATGACCTCCAGCGTGCCGTGGAAAAATTCTCCGGCGTGGATAGATTTGGAGCGCAGCCAGTGCTGCTCCTCCCAGTAGCACATGGCATAGGAATACGTAGACCCGTACTGGTTGCCGCAGCCGATAAAGTAGTGCATCGGGTCGTCGTGGTGCTTTTCGGCAAAGCAGCGCCCAAAGTCATCAGCCTGCTTTTCCACATTTATCAGCGCATGAGCCAGGTGGGCGTCCAACTCCCTGTAATAGCGCTCATACTCCGGGAACTCGCCATGGTTGAACATGAACCGATCCGCCACCATAAACAGCTTTAGCTGCTCGTTGGCGGGATAGCTGACCACATAATCGCTCATGGCGTAAAGCGGCGTGTCCGGCGTATCCACAAAGCCCAGTATGACCGCTCCGGCCTCCTTGGCACGGCGCACCGCCTCCACCACCTCCACGGTCGTGCCGGTGACGGAGGAAAAGATCACAACGCTGCCGCTGCCCACGCATCGGTTGCCGGTGGCGTTATACTCCGAGGCCAGCAGCGCATTGACCCAAAGGGCGGAGCGCTCCTTCATGTGGACCTCCGCTTGCAGGGCGGAAGCCCATGTGCCGCCGATCCCGAGAAAGTACAGATTGCGAAATCCCGCGGCGCAGACCGCGTCCACGATCTGCTCGATCTGACCGCGAAGGGCAAGGGCATTCTGCACGCTGTCAAACTGCTTTTGTTCATCAAATTTTATCATAATACAGCCTCCTCTGATCACAGTGTTATGCCAAAACAATGCTGGCAAACGTCTAAAACTGCGTCCTCATCATGGGTGCGGGCGGTCACAAGATCCGCGGCGTCCCGCAGCTCCTGAATGGCATCCGCCACGGCCACACCGACGCCGGCCTTTACCACCATTTCCTTGTCGTTGAGCCAGTTGCCCATGGTGACGATGCGTTCCGCCGGAATACCCAGCATATCGGCCAGCCATTTGACGGCGTACCACTTCCCGATGCCAAGCGGGGTGATGTCATAGCACTCCGGCTCGGAGCAGATACAGCTCAGCGCGAGGTGCTGCGCTTCGATATAGGCCAAAATGGCCTCGCGGTCTCTTGAGACCATGAATCCCTGGATGCGCGACAGATCGAAGTCAGCGCTCCCGGTAAAAAGGCGCGGCGGCAGGCCGGTGTGGCGGGTGTAATCCTCAGAGCCGTCCGTGACGATATTCAGCCCATACCCGTCATCACAGATCACATACAGCTGCCACTGGTTTTCCGCGCAGGCATCGATGAGCCTGCGGGCGGCTTCCGCGTCCACATAAAGATGATACAGCTCCCGGCCTGAGGCCACCTCCAGCGCGGAAGTACCTGTGTTCAGCAGGACATAATCCACGCAGTCGTACTGATAAGGAACGCGCTCCATGTCGTATCCGCGCCGCCCTGTAACGTAGCAGACCACGTGTCCCTGCCGGCGCAGCGTGTTCAGTGCCTGTATAGTGGCGGAGTGCATCACGTGGGAGGAATCCACGATCGTTCCGTCCAGGTCCATGGCCAGCAGCTTTCGGTTCGTGTTCATCATATCCCTCTTTGCAGGCCGCGGCGAACCTCGCTGACGACCTCCATAAAGGCGCGGACGCGCTGGGCATCCACGCGCTGACGGAAGTCCCCGTTTTTCTTGAAGGTCGTTCCGACAATGGCGGCATCCGAGGAAGCCAGCTTGGCGGCGATGGTCTCTGCCCGGCAGCCGGTGTTGCAGACAATGGCCGTGTCGGAATGGATGACCTGGCGAACGCTGTTCATCAGCTGGGCGTTGACATCCTCGCCGGCGGCATTGGCGGAGATGCAGAAGGCATCCGGCGCGGCCTTGAAAACCAAAGACTTGGCAATATCGGGCAGAGGCCGGGTGTCCAAATTTCGGTCAGATTCCGGGTTCAGGAAGTAAAACATACGCAGGTCGTCCAGCCCCAGAGCGGCTTTGCGGCGCAGGAGCTGAGAAAAGTCGTTGTTATACAGACCGCCGTCACCGACGTAACAGCCGCAGAATGTGCCGCGAACGAAATCCGCGCTGACAGCGGCGGCCAGCTCGATGGTGGCCAGTCCGTCAGAGATGCAGTCCACACCGAAGGGGACGCGAATATCCCGCTTCAACTCGCCGATGACCCTGGCCATGGCGGCGGGGGTCACAAAGCTCATGTGGCGCTCATAGGGAAGACTAAATTCGTTGGAGATCAGAACGCCGTCCACGCCGCCGGCCTGCAAAGCGGCGAGATCCTCTTTCGCGTGGGCCACCACCGCGTCCATCGTGTCACCGCAGTGGAACGCGGGGTCGCCGGGCAAGGCATCCAAATGGAGCATGGCAATAATGGGCTTTTGCACTTGAAACATTTCGTTGATCCAAAGCATAGTGATCCTCCTTCGTTTTCATGTGATGAATGACCTGCAAAAGGGCGCTTTTATCCATCGTGTCGCCATCGTATCGAATACGTGACCCTTCGTCAACGGAAAAAACTCTCCAAAATGGGAAAATATGTGGTAAAATAGAAAATCTGGGAGGGATGCACCTGTGAATAAGACCTATAAGGAGAAGCTGCAGCGCCAATTTCTGAAGAGCACATTGATCCCGCTGGTGATCTCATTTGTGATCTTCTCAGCGCTGTTGGCGGCGTACATTTTCAGCTATACTCGCCTGAATTTGAACCGCTGGAGTGAGCTGGCGGAGCAAAAGGTCCGCGATATTTATACCTACGGCTGCGGCTATCTCACCGATGAGGAGACGCTGCGCTCCGTGCGGCAGTTTATGGCGGGGGACATCAGCCAGCGTCAAATGACGCGGTTTTTCCGCACGACCAGCTATGACGCGCCGACGCAGTTGGATATGCTGCTGCTGGACCGGGACGGCGGAACGCTCTATTACAGCGGCGAGGAAAACGATTACAGCAGCTTCCTGGTGTACTATAACCAGCTGCTGGGTCTGCCGGCCTCCCAAGCTCCCGCCAGCAAGGTATATAGCTTCAAGCAAACGGGAACGACGAAATGGCTGCTGAACTGTGTCCTGACCGACGAAAATGGGGACGAGCTGGGGCAAATGATCCTCCTGATGGATGAGTCGGCGCTGATAAACAGCTTTCGGAGCACCGGCTATGAGGTGGTGCTGACCAACGACAGCAACCTGGCGGCCATGAGCACCAGCCAATCGCTGCTGGACAGCCGGCACTTTTTCCCATATGACGGCGGCAGCTTTTCGGCGGCGGGTGTGGAGTACGCGGTGGAGCGGACCGATGCGCCGGAGCTGGAGGGCTATATATACACTTTGTGCGCCATGCAGGATTGGGCGGATTATTACATAGTGGGGCTGGCGATACTGGTACTGCTGGCCGCGATCCTGCTTGCCCAGTCGGGGAAGTTTGCCCGGCGGCTGGCGGACGATAACAGCCGTGCGCTGGAGAACCTGCACAGAGAGCTTGCCATGGTGCAGACCGACCCGGATCACCAAATATCCATGGACTCGGATGATGAGTTTGGCGATATTGCCCGCCGGATCAATCTGATGCTGGCGGATGTCAAAAAGCTGAACGCGGAGAACTTGGAGCTGGAACGCAGAAGGAGCGACCTGGAGAAGGCACAGCTCAAATCCTGCTTCCACCCGCATTTCATCTACAACACCATCGAGAGCGTCCGCTTCGCCATCCTTATGAACAACAACCAGCAGGCCAGCAGCATTCTGATGAAGCTGACGGCGCTGCTGCGCTACTCCGTGGACAACTCCTTTGCGCTTATATCCATGGAGGAGGATATGGAGCATATCCGGGAGTACATGGAGATCATGCAGTTTCGGTTTGGCGAGAGGTTCACATACGATTTTGACCTTGCGGAGGATACGCGGTCGTGTTTGGTGCCGCCGCTTTTGATCCAGCCCCTGGTGGAGAACAGCTTGAAGTACGGATTTACAGGGACAGAAAGCATTCATGTCGGCATACGCTCCTGGTGCAGCCAGGGCTACCTGCACATAACCGTGACGGATAACGGCGCGGGTATGACGGATGAACAGCTAGCGCAGCAGCGCTATTATTTAGCGGAGCAGATAGGCCGCCGCGGGCACTTCGGCATCAGCCTGGTGGACAAGTACCTGAAGTCACAATATGGCGCGGACAGCGCGCTGGCGTTGAGCAGACCCCAGGGCGGCGGCCTGTGTGTGGAGATAAAGATGAAGGAGGTATATGCACAATGAAGTACAAGCTGCTGATCGTGGAGGACGAGATCATGATCCGACAGGGGCTGATCTGCGCGGTGGACTGGAAGACTATGGGCATCACGGAGATCCAGGAGGCATCCAACGGTGCTGAGGGCGTGGAAAAAGTGAAGTCCTTCCACCCCGATATTGTGATCACGGACATCTGTATGCCCATCGTGTCGGGGCTGGACCTTATCAAGCAGACGGTGGCAGAGTACCACTATATCCCTATCATCATCAGCGGGTATTCTGATTTTGAATACGCCCAGACGGCCATTGAATTTGGCGTGACCGCCTTTTTGCTGAAGCCCATCGATATTGAAAAATTGCAGGAGGCGGTGGAAAAAGCCAAGGTGGAGCTGTATAAGCAGAACCTCCTGAAGGATTACAGCGCCTCCCGGCAGGATTTTATCCACGCGAGCTATATACCCGCCCCGCGGCAGGGATACAGCGACATCGTGCAGGGGATGCTGGACTTTGTCAGCGCCAGCTATTCAGAGAAGATCACCCTGGGTATCATCGCGCAGCACCTGCATTACAGTGAGAACTTCATTCTGCGGAAGTTCAAGGAAGAGATGCAGATGAATTTCTCGGAATATTTGGCACGCTACCGTATCAGCAAGGCCATCGAGATGATCCGTACCACGGATCGGAAGCTGCCGGAGATCGCCGAGATCTGCGGGTTTTCCGAGTATAAGTATTTTCGAAATGTCTTTGCCCGATATGTCGGATGTACGCCGAAGGAATTTGCGGGGCTGCTGAACGAGGATAGATTTTTCGCCAAAAAGCACTAATTTTCCCTTTTACCATCTTCTTCCTTCGTATATACTTACAACGGTGAACCCCCAAAAACTCAAGTGACGACAAAAAGGAGGCCCTCTATGAAAAAGTTCCTTGCCCTTATCCTGGCGCTTCTGATGGCCCTGAGCCTGGTGGCGTGCGGCAACAAGACGGACAACGGCGGCGACACGGAAGAGAATAAGCTGGTCGTTTACACCGCAGCTTCTGACGAGCAGCTTGATGTCATTATCCCGCTGTATGAGGAGATGTACGGCGTGGAGGTGGAGGTCGTCTCCGCCGGTACGGGCGAAATGCTGGCCCGCGCCGATTCCGAGAAGGCCAACCCCTACGGCGACCTGTTCCTGGGCGGCGGTGAGTCCAACTTCAACGCCTATTCCCACCTGTTCCAGAATTACGTCAGCACCGAGGATGAGAACCTTATCCCTGAGTTCCGCAACAAGACCGGCTGGATCAGCTATTACTACCTGGACTGCCCCGTTCTGCTGTATAACAACGATCTCATCGGCGACCTGAAGATCACCGGCTATAACGATCTGCTGCAGCCTGAGCTGAAGGGCAAGATCGCGTTCCCCGATCCCACGGCGTCCTCCTCTGCCATCATGCACGTGCAGACCGTCCTTACCGACTTCGGCGGCCTGGATGTGAACAACCAGCAGGGCTGGGATTTCATGACCAAGCTGTATGAGAATTTGGACGGCAAGATGGCCTCCGGCTCTTCCGCGGCCTATAAGTCCGTGGTGGATGGCGAGAATGTCGTCGCTCTGACCTATGAGGAGGCTTCCATCCGTTTGGTGAGCCAGGGCGCCAATGTCTCCATCGTCTATATGGACGAGGGCACGGTGTTTACCCCCACCACGCTGGGCATCTTCAAGGACTGCAAGCACCTGGAGAACGCCAAGAAGTTCGTGGACCTGGTACTGAGCCAGGAGGTGCAGAACATCCTGTGCAAGGATCTGTGCCTGCGCCCCATCCGTGACGACGTGGATTATCCCGACTACTTTGCCTCTGTCTCCGATGTGTATACCGTGGAGCTGGATCAGGACTATATCAACGAGCACAATCCTGAGCTGATCGAGAAGTGCAAGGAGATCCAGACCACTGTCGGCTTCTAAGATTTTCTCCCCCCTGAAAATCTTTGCATAGTATTTTGCCTGCATCTTTATGGTGCAGGCAAAATACTACCGTCCCCTTGCTGCCGCGTGTTGGCGCGGCGGCAACAACCAGAACTGTTTAGGTGAAAGATTATGAGTACGATTACCATAAAAAACGCGCTGAAAAAGTATGGCAATACCACGGTCATCGAGGGATTGAATTTGGAGATCCGCGACGGTGAGCTGTTTACGCTGCTTGGCCCGTCCGGCTGCGGCAAGACCACGCTGCTGCGGATGATCGCGGGCTTCAACTCCATCGAGGGCGGCGATTTCTATTTCGGCGATGAGCGTATCAACGACAAAGACCCGGCCAAGCGCAACATCGGCATGGTGTTCCAAAACTACGCCGTATTCCCCCATCTGACGGTGCGGAAAAACGTGGCCTTTGGCCTGAACAACCGCAAGCTGGACAAGGACACGGTGACCCGGGAGACAGATAAATTCCTCAAAATGATGAGGATCGACGAATACGCCGACCGTCTGCCGCAGAACCTGTCCGGCGGCCAGCAGCAGCGCGTGGCGTTGGCCCGTGCGCTGGCGGTAAAGCCCGACGTGCTGCTGATGGACGAGCCGCTGTCAAACCTGGATGCCAAGCTCCGCTTGGAGATGCGGCAGGCTATCCGCAACATACAGCGTGAGCTGGGGATCACCACCGTTTACGTTACCCATGACCAGGAGGAGGCCATGAGCATCTCCGACACCATCGCGGTCATGGATCACGGCGTGATCCAGCACCTGGGCGCACCGAAGGAGATCTATCAGCGCCCGGCCAACCTGTTCGTCTCCACCTTTATTGGGCGCAGCAACATTTTAGACGGCAAGATCTCCGGCGGCACTTTGCTGCTGGAGGGAGTGCGGCTGAACTGTGACGAGTGGCAGAAGATCCCCTCCGGCGACGTAAAAGTCTCCGTGCGGCCCGAGGAGTTCCTCATCCATACGGAAAACGACGGTAGCTGCATCCCCGGCCAGGTGACAGACAGCATCTACCTCGGTATGGACACCCACTACATGGTAAAGCTGGCTGACGGCAGCGAGGTGCTGGTGATCCAGGAGTCCACGCTCCGGGACAACTACCGGGTGGGGGAGCAGGTTTGGCTGGCGGTGAACCGCAGCAAGATCAACATCTTCTCCGTTGACGGGCAGAGAAACTATCTGCGGGATTAAGGTGGTATGCCATGACTCAGAAAAAATTTCGGATGGATATGTGGTTCGGCGTCACCCTGATACTGCTGGCGCTGTATGCCGTATTCCTGCTGTTCCCCATGGGCAACCTGTTCAAAATGGCGTTTTACGACGGCGAGCATTTCACGATGAAATATTTCGTGGAGTTCTTCACCAAGCCGTATTACACCAGTACCATCGCCAACAGCTTTAAGGTCTCCATCGCGGCCACGGTGGTCTCCCTGGTGGTGGGCGTCAGTATGGGGTATCTCTATGCGGTCTATGAGATCAAGCTGGCGAAGACCGTCCGTATGTGCGTGATCCTGGCCACCATGTCCGCGCCCTTCGTCGGCGCGTATGCGTGGATACTGCTGATGGGCCGAAACGGTGCGATCACCGTGTTCCTGCAAAGCCTGTTTCCCAATGTGGAGATCCCCAGCATCTATGGCTTCGGCGGTATCCTGCTGGTGTTCACCACCCAGTTGTTCCCCCTCGTTTTCCTGTATATCACCGGGGCTATGAGCAAAATGGACAACTCCCTCATGGAGGCGTCCGTCAGCATGGGCGTCACGGGACTGAAACGCTTTTTCAAGGTCATCGTTCCGCTGATCATGCCCAGCATTTTGGCCTCCGGGCTGCTGGTGTTTATCCGCGCCCTGTCTGATTTCGGCACGCCGCTGCTGTTGGGCGAAGGCTATCGGACGTTCCCGGTGACGCTGTATAACGAGTTTGTGGGCGAGGTCTCTCAGAATAAGGGTTTTGCCTCCGCCATCGGCATCGTGGCCATCGTCATCACCTGCGTCATCTACATCATTCAGAATATCGCCACGGCAAAGACCTCCTTCGCCATGAGCGCGCTGAACCCCGTGCCCAAGAAAAAGCCGAAGGGTATTGCCGGCGTGCTGGTGCATCTGTATATCTACATCGTCACCGGCATCTCCATTCTGCCCCAGGTGTACGTGGCCTACTGCTCCTTCCGCAATACCAGCGGCCAGCTCTATGTGGACGGCTACTCCTTCCAAAGCTACCGTGAGATGTTCGGCAAGCTGGGCAGCAGCGTGGTCAACACCATCAAGATCCCGGTGATCTCCCTGGCCTTCATCCTGGTGTTCGCGGTGCTGATCGCCTACATCTCTGTCCGGCGGAGAAATCCTCTGACCGGCGCGGTGGATATGATCTCCATGATCCCGTACATCATTCCCGGCACGGTGGTCGGTATCGCCATGGTCTCCAGCTTCAACCGCCCGCCGCTGATCCTGACGGCCACCACAGCGATCATGATCATCTCTCTGGTGATCCGGCGTCTCCCCTATACCATTCGCTCCTCGGTGGCGACGCTGCAGCAGATACCGCTGTCTATTGAAGAGGCGGCCATTTCGCTGGGCAGCAGCAAGCTGAAGACCTTCATCCGCATCACCGTCCCCATGATGTCTTCGGGCATTATCGCCGGCGCGATCCTGTCGTGGGTGACGTTGGTGACGGAGCTTTCCACGGCCATATTCCTATACACCGCAAGAACGCAGACCCTGACGGTGGCCATCTACACGCAGATCGTCCGCGGCCATTACGGCGTGGCCTCCGCCATGGCAACGCTGCTGACGGGCATCACCATCGTATCTATGATCATTTTCAACATCGTCAGTCCCGATGGCGATGTGACACTGTGACCAGTATCATCGAGTACAATACAGGAGGAAAAGTATATGAAAATCGGAAATGTCGGCATTTTTGTGAAGGACCTGGAGGGCGCTAAGGACTTCTTTATGGACTATTTCGGCGCGGAGGTCTATGCCACCTATAATGAAGAGGAGAACCACTACTATTCCTACATCATGAAGCTGGGCGAGGGCGCGAAGCTGGAGCTGATGACCAAGCCTGAGATCGTGGACCAGCCTAAAGATCCCAACCGTACCGGCTTTGTGCACATCTGCATTAAGGTGGACAGCCGTGAGAAGCTGGACGAGATCGTGGACCGCTTCCACAAGGAGAACTTCCACATCTTCTACGAACCCGCGACCACCGGCGGTCACGAGGTCCGCGCCGTCACATTTGAGGATCTGATCCTTGAGGTGGGCTGCTGACCGGGTCTTGCGGAGGCACCAGATGGATTTTATGGGAAAAGTGGTGGTGATCACCGGCGCGGGCGGCGGCATCGGATCGGCGGTGGCGAAGAAATTTGCCGTCCTGGGCGCCCGGCTGGTGCTGGTGAGCACCCGGATAGAGACGGCCCGCCGCACCGCGGAGTCTCTGTCCCTTCCAAAGGATCGGGTGTTCTGCGTTGGCGCGGATCTAACGGATGAGACGGCGGCACACACTGCCGTGACGGCGGTCATGGACCACTATGGCCGCATCGATGCGCTGGTGAACACGGCGGGCATCCCCGGCCCAAGTGCCCGGACGGAGGATTATCCCTTCTCTGAGGTACGCAGAGTCTTTTCCGTCAACGTGTTCGGTACGTTCCTGATGATGCAGGCGGTGCTGCCTATCATGCAGGCCCAGCGCAGCGGCGCGGTCGTAAACTTTGGCTCTGTGTCCGGGATGTTCGGGTATCCCTACGAGATCGCCTATGGCGCAAGCAAAGCGGCGGTGATCTTTATGACCAAAAACGCCGCCAATGAAAACGGCGGCAACGGTGTGCGCGTGAACGCCATTTCCCCCGGCTGGGTGGATACGGGCATGATGCGGACCATTTTGGACAGCTACAAGGACGTAGGCATCGAGAACAGTGCCGACAATGTGACGCTCGGCCCAATGGGACGGCCTGGAACGCCGGAGGAAATAGCCAACGTGGCGGCATTTCTGTGCTCGGAGGAATCGTCCTATGTCAACGGCGCGAACTTCCTGGTGGATGGCGGCATGACATTGGGATAGGCGGAGCACGGCACGGTAATGCGGTGCAGACGCCCTGCATTACCGTCAAAAATCACGCGGTATAAGCGCAAATAAGGGAACGCCGGAATGCGTTCCCTTATTTTTTGTTGACAACCGCCAATGATACCTATATTATAAAGAATATTCATCGGGGAGGAGGCGCTTGCCATGGAACGTATCCCCAGCCGCAAAAATCCACTGCTGGAGCACGTCCGCAAGCTGGATTCCGCCGCATACCGCCGTCAGACCGGCACATTTCTCTGCGACAGTCCCAAGCTGGTGGACGAGGCGCTGCGCCACGGCGTGACCGTCACCTGCGTGGTGGTGTCCGACGGTGTGGCCCTGCCGGAGCATTTGCCGGAGGGCGTGCGGTGCGTCTCCGTCC
>ENA-ORMS01001075-ORMS01001075.1-human-gut-metagenome-genome-assembly--contig:-NODE-1075-length-23985-cov-10.853489_pt1 | contig 23985 bp, 19 predicted proteins | sample MGYA00242104_ERZ508997 | MGnify/ENA primary metagenome ERZ508997 (study PRJEB26280, sample SAMEA2338704) | human gut metagenome | biome: human gut; feature: human-associated habitat; material: faeces... | reverse complement strand
TCTTCCGATCCTGGCATTCTTCATTTCCGCCGGCATCGAACAGGGCGTCGACAAGAAGATCCTTGCAGGTACCATTCAGAACGATATCCTGAAGGAATTCATGGTACGTAACACTTACATTTACCCACCGGCTATGTCCATGCGTATCATTGGTGATATTTTCGAATACACCACCAAGTACATGCCGAAGTTCAACTCCATTTCCATTTCCGGCTACCACATTCAGGAATGCGGCGCTACCTGCGATCTGGAAATCGGTTACACTCTGGCAGACGGCATGGAATACATCCGCTGCGGCGAAAAAGCAGGTCTGCCGGTCGATGCATTCGCAAAGCGTCTGTCCTTCTTCTGGGATCAGGGCAAGAACTACTTCATGGAAGTCGCAAAGATGCGTGCAGCTCGTGTCCTCTGGGCAAAGATCCTCAAAGGCTTCGGCGCAAAGAATCCGAAATCCATGGCACTTCGTACCCACTCCCAGACCTCCGGCTGGTCCCTCACCGAACAGGATCCATTCAACAACATCGGCCGTACCTGTATGGAAGCTATGTCTGCAGCTCTCGGCCACACCCAGTCCCTGCATACCAACGCACTCGACGAAGCAATCGCTCTGCCGACCGACTTCTCTGCTCGTCTGGCTCGTAACACCCAGCTTTATATCCAGGATGAAACCAAAGTCTGCAAGATCATCGATCCATGGGGCGGCTCCTACTATGTGGAATACCTCACCAACGAGATCATCAAACGTGCATGGGCACACATTCAGGAAGTCGAAGCACTGGGCGGCATGTCCAAGGCTATCTCCACCGGCCTTCCGAAGATGCGTATCGAAGAATGCGCCGCTCGTCGTCAGGCAGATATCGACTCCGGCCGTGAAACCATTGTCGGCCTGAACAAGTACAGACTGGCGAAGGAAGATCCGCTGAACGTTCTCTCCATCGATAACACCGCTGTACGTAACGCACAGATCAAACGTCTGGAAAAACTCAGAAGCATCCGCGATCCGGAAGCTGTCCGCCGCGATCTGGAAGCCATCACCAAGTGTGCAGAATCCCGTGAAAACGGCAACCTTCTGGAAGCTGCTGTCCAGGCAGCACATGACCGTGCATCCCTTGGCGAAATCTCCGACGCTGTTGAAAAGGTATCCGGCCGCTTCAATGCAGTCATCCACACCATTTCCGGCGTATACTCCAATGAATTCGATGACACCTCCGAACTGGACGAAGCAAAGAAACTGGCTAACGAATTCGAAGCTCTCGAAGGCCGCCGCCCGCGTATCTTCCTCGCGAAGATGGGCCAGGATGGTCACGACAGAGGCCAGAAAGTCCTTGCTACCTCCTTCGCAGATATGGGCTGGGACGTCGACGTAGGCCCGCTCTTCCAGACTCCGGAAGAAGCGGCACAGGATGCCGTCGACAACGACGTTCATATGGTCGGCTTCTCTTCCCTGGCAGCAGGTCATAAGACCCTGCTCCCGGCTATCGTCGATGATCTGAAGAAACTCGGCCGTGAAGATATCCTCGTAGCTATCGGCGGCGTTATCCCGCCACAGGATTACGAATTCCTGTACGACCATGGTGCCGTTGCTATCTTCGGACCAGGCACCAACATTCCGAAATGCTGCATCAAGCTGCTCCAGATGCTCGTAGACCGTGCTAAGGAAGAAGCTAAGGCAGAATAAGGTCGTCTAACGTTTTCTGACACTGTCATTCAATGCGTATCGGTAAAGGGTTCAGGGCTTTACTGGAAATGGTGATACCCTAACCTGAACCCCGAACCCTGAACCAATGACCATTTCGCTGCTGGAATAGTGACAGAAGCGTTTTAAAGAAATCTGATTTCTTGTCCTGCGCGGAGCCGAGGGCGACCTCGGCTCCCTAGCAGGGCTTGCAATCCAAATCGAGTGATAGCCCGGAAAACAGAGGAATGGAAATGGTGATGGATAGTCACCGCACCCGGTCACTATCACTACCAATGAATCACGCTTGATACACATCATATTTTCATTTGGCAGTCCTCCTTTTCATGATCCATCTACAGGGGGAGAAGCCAGGAAAGGGAGGGTATGACAAATGCCTGAAAACAATGATGATTTAAGACCCAGCTGGGTACCGGAAGAAAAAAATCCTGAATTTGCCTGCTCTGTCATGCGTGGCATAGATACCACGGCAAACAGTATCACAGGGGCGAAGGAATACCCGGATGCTCCGCTTCGAAAAGTGCCGCTTCGTAAGAAAATGACCGTCGAACAGTACATCGACGGTGTGGCCAAAGGGGATCGTGTGACGCTGTCCAAGGCCATCACCTTGATCGAAAGCAATGCTCCGAAAGATTTCGACAAAGCGCAGCGCGTACTGCAGGGACTTCTCCCTAAAACGGGCAAGGCTCTTCGTATCGGTATCACCGGTGTACCGGGGGCCGGCAAATCGACCTTCATCGAGTCCTTCGGACAGATGCTCTGCCATCAGGGCTACAAAGTCGCCGTTCTTGCCGTCGACCCGACCTCATCCATCACTGGCGGCTCTATCCTCGGGGATAAGACCCGTATGCAGAACCTGTCTCGTGAACCAAATTGCTTCATTCGACCATCTCCATCCAAAGGCACTTTGGGCGGTGTCGCGAGAAAATCTCGTGAGACCATGCTCCTCTGCGAAGCTGCCGGCTGTGATGTCATCCTCGTCGAGACTGTCGGTGTCGGTCAGTCGGAGACCACGGTCCGCTCCATGGTCGATTTCTTCATGCTCGTCGTACTGACAGGGGCCGGCGATGACCTCCAGGGCATCAAGAAAGGCATCATGGAACTCGCCGATGCTATCGTTGTCAACAAAGCGGATGGGGATAACCTCGAGCGCGCCAAGGTCGCGCAGGGCGAGTATGAAAGAATGTGCGAATTCATCCGTCCGGCTACCGAAGGCTGGAAAACCCATGCTTACCGGTGCTCTGCGATCAAGAAAACAGGTCTTTTGGAGCTCTGGGCCGTCATGCGTGAATTTGAAAAGGTCACAAAGAAATCCGGCATTTTTGAAAACCGCAGACAGCGCCAGATCCTTGACTGGGTGAACAGCATGATCGATGAACATCTGCATAATCTCTTCTTTGAAGATCCGCTCATCAAGAGCCGTCTGCCATCCGTCAAAGCGGCTGTCCTTGCGGGCGTCGTCTCCCCAAGTCAGGCCGTCACGGAGCTTATCCACTCCTTCGATATGGATCGCGCATCCATCAAGCATTTGGAGGAAACGGAAAAGTAACGTTGTGACTAGTGGCTAGGGATGAGTAGCTAGGGATTAGGAGCCTCAAGGAACTAGGGAAACACTGATTCAATACGTGTTTCCCCTGGAAGACATCTGACTCTCGTATCGTCATTTCGAGCGAAGCGAGAAATCTTTCTTGCAGACAGATAAACGATGCGTGTGTGAACGCAGAAATATGTAGCAACAAGGCGTCGGTTCCCATCTGTGTTTCCTTAATCAGCGTTTTCGTAAATGCCACTTTCGGGCATCGTCCCATATATACTCGCGGCGAAATCCGCGCCTTCATTTCTCATTCGAGCAAAGATTTCGTTCACAATCAAGGGACAGCACGTCCCTAGAGCTAACCCGTAGCCCTTATCTTACATCTCAATGCGCCCATGACGTGCGCAGCATGAAAAGGAGAATCATACATTGTTTACCAAAGATCTATACCTGGCCGGGGGATCCTTCCATGGGCTGCAGGAAGTGTTTTCGAGGATCTACGGTGTCGTAGATACCCAGGCGGGCTATGCAAATAGCTGTATCGAAGCTCCGACGAAGGAGCAGGTCGCCGATGGGAGCGCAGAGGCTGTGGAGTGCGTGAAGGTCACGTACAATCCGAAGAAAATCGACATCGGTATGCTCCTTAACGTATTCTTCACCATCATCAATCCTTACACCGATGGCATTCAGGGGAAATATGTCGGCCCGCAGTACCGAAGCGGGATCTACTATACGAGCAAGGAGGACGTGCCGCAGATCAGCTACTTCCTCGTTTTCCTGCAGAATCGCGGTGTCGCTCATCAGATGACGGACAATGCCCTTGTTGTCAATGAATTCGAAGGAGAAGGGAAGGTGCGCCCGAAGGTCAGGACAGAGATGAAAGAGCTGGTGAATTTCTACCCTGCGGTCGAAGAAGAGCAGCACTACCTCAGAAGTCACCCGGATGCATATACCCCCATCGATATTCATTTGCTGGAAGAATTAAAAATCATACAGTAAAAAGGAGCTGTGAAGAAATGAATCCGCATTTCTTCACAGCCCCTTTTTACTTTGCTTTCATTTGGTTTCAAGGTTCAAGGTTCAAGGTTTAGGGCTCTCGTGGCGGCTTTGCCGCCTTTTTTAGAAGATGATATTCTCGTATCGCAGCCTTCCCCTCTAGGGGAAGGTGCCCAAAGGGCGGATAGGGCACTGGCGGTATGCAAACCATTGTTTGAAATCGTCAGTCGCGTTCATGCAAGTGTGCGGGAAACGCCTGCCCGCGGATGACAAAGATTTCTCGATTTCGCTCGAAATGACGATACGGGGAAGCGGCATTCTCCGTGCGTGATGGATGAAATGGGGGATAGTCCGTTCTCTCGTATAGTCATCTCGAGCGTAGTCGAGAGATCTCCACGCTGCAGCGGTATTCTGCATGCAGGCGGTTACGCAAAAATCGCTTGGGATCATTGGCTTCACGTTATCCTACGGTCATCGTTTTACCGGCGTGCAAGGAAGATTTCTCGCATTTGCTCGAAATGACGATACGGGGAAGTGGCATTCACCATGTGTGATGGGATAAAAGGAAATGGGGGGATAGCCCGTTCTCTCGTAGTTTCCTTATATGAAGCTCTGCGGCGCTTCTGATTTTTATGCGCCGCACCAACACTTCTCAATTCTCACTGGCGTGTAGAGCTTTCATTCACAATCAAAGGGCGATACGCTGTGCAGGCTGACCTTGAATCCCAATCAAAAAGCCCCTGCCAGAATGTCGGGGCTTTTTGATGACTTACCTTAATGACTTATTAGTAGTTTTCCGCTTTGATGGCGAAGAAGCTCTGCGGATGGCCGCATACCGGACATTCTTCCGGTGCTTCTACGGATTCTACGGTGTAGCCGCAGTTAGCGCACATCCAAAGTTTCTTTTCGCCTTTCTTGAAGACTTGGCCGTTTTCGACATTAGCCAGCAGCAGCTTATAGCGTGCTTCATGCTGTTTTTCGATCTCGCCGACTTTGGAGAGCAGGAAAGCGATCTGCGGGAAGCCTTCTTTTTCTGCGGTAGCAGCGAATTCCGGATACATGGAAGTCCATTCACCGTTTTCACCGGCAGCGGCCATTTTCAGGTGTTCTGCAGTGGTCTTTTTGAGATCACCGACGAGCCAGAACCACAGTTTGGCATGGGCTTTTTCATTGGCGCCGGTTTCTCTGAAAATATCAGCGATCTGGCGGGAGATGGACGGATCCTTTTCCGCTTCTGCAGCAAACAGGTTGTATTTCACATGAGCCTGGGATTCTCCGGCGAAGGCAGCACGCAGGTTTTTTTCTGTCTGTGTGCCGGCGAGGCGTTTCATTTCTTCTAATACTTTTGCTTCTTCCATGGTAAAATTCCTCCTTTTACACTCGTAGGACTTGCAAACATAAAGAATCCACATTCTCCCCGGAATGTGGAAGGGGATGAGAAATTTCTCACCTATAGACAGTATAGATGATTATCGATATTCTGTCAAGGGGAGGGGGGAGCTCTTGGGGTGGCTCCGTCCACTGATTATGAATGAGAACTATGCGCGAATTAGAAATTAGAAATTAGAAATGAGAAATGAGAAATGAGAAATGAAGGTGGCGGCTCCGCCGCAAGTATATATGGGGCGATGCCCGAAAGTAGTATTCCACTCACGAGTCACCAGTCACTTGATACTCCGAATCCCTAGCTACTAATCCCTAATCCTGAGATTACCTTTTTCCTGAGATACAATTAGATTTGTATGAACCCATTCAAAAAACGCATGATTTCAGCTATAATCAAGATAAATGATTTTCGATAAGTTGAAGATTTTGTCAAGGATTTTACACAGGCTTTACATTCATAAGATATCATAAAGACATACGTATGTTTTTGGTAAAACGGAGGACGTTAGACGTTATGTTCAGTCTGGTGAATAAGCATGAAGAGTTTTTCGATTTCCTTGTGACGAATGCAGAGTATTTCCACAAAGGCACTCTGATGGCGAAAGAGGTATTGCAGGACCCGACGAAGCTGGAAAAATACTCGAAGGAAGTGAAGAATCTGGAGCATGCGGCAGATCGCGTGACACATGACATTGCAGCGAAGATGCGCCATGTCTTCATCACACCGATCGATAGGGAAGATTTTTTTATGCTGACTTCCACACTCGATGACTGTGTCGATGACATTCAGGATGTTGTGCTTTCCATGAAGCTGTATCATGCGGGCATTGGCTCGAAGCTACCGGTGCGCATGTCGGATATCCTGGTCGAAATGGCTGAGGAGCTGATCGTCCTTTTCCGACTTTTGAAAGACATCGACAAGAATGAGATCGAGATCGGTCAGCGTACCCGCAAGCTGAATCAGCTCGAAAGCGAAGGGGATGCGATCTATCGCCAGTCTATTTCCGATCTCTTCGATGGCAGTCACGATGTTATGGAGATCATTCGCTGGAAGGAGATCATGGAAGCGATGGAGGACACCTGCGATCGGGCGGAGAAGGTAGCAAACCTGATCAAAGAGGTGGTCATGAAATATGCCTGATATGTACCTTGTGGGGCTTGTTATCATTCTGGCACTCTGCTTTGATTTTATCAATGGCTTCCACGATACGGCCAATGCTATCGCGACTTGTGTGGCGACGCGCGCGCTCAGTCCCAAGATAGCGATCATGATGTCTGCTTTTTTGAACTTTGTCGGCGCCATGATCTCTACCGGGGTGGCGAAGACCATCGGCGGGGAGATCGTCACCTCACCGCATATGGTCGACTCTGTCGTCCTTATCGCGGCGCTTGCCTCTGCAATCTTCTGGAATCTATTCACCTGGCGTATCGGGATGCCGTCCTCGTCATCTCATGCACTGATCGGCGGCGTCATCGGTGCAGTCATCATCTCTTACGGCACAGGCGCGGTCCACCTTGCCGGGGTGTTGACGATCGTCATCGGCCTCGTCTGCTCTCCGATCGTTGCTCTTGGCATGGGCTATATTATCATGACGCTCCTCTATGTTCTTTTCAGAAATGTAGGGAAGTCGCGCGTGAATTACATCTCCCGTCACATCCAGATGGCATCGGCAGCACTCATGGCGTTTTCTCATGGCTCGAATGATGCGCAGAAGTCGATGGGCATCATTACTCTGGCACTGTTGTCGGGCGGCTATATCGGAGCGCTCGAGGTGCCGTGGGAAGTCAAAGTGGCATGCGCGACGGCGATGTGTGCCGGTACCAGTGTCGGTGGCTGGCGTATCATCCGTACTGTCGGAAATAAGATTTTCCGCATGCAGCCGGTCAATGGTCTTGCGGCAGATCTGAACTCGTCCCTTATCATTTTCTCTGCGACCATGCTGCATCTCCCTGTATCGACCACGCATGTCGTCACCGGCTCCATCATGGGCGTGGGCTGGGCGAAGCGTTTTCGTGCGGTCCACTGGAGTGTCGCTTACCAGATGGTCTCGGCATGGGTCATGACGATCCCCTGTACGGCCGCTGTCGGCGCTTTGGTGTACCTGCTATTGCGGCATACATTTTAAGGAAACGCTGATTAAATCGCAGAGCCGGATTTCATATGGATTTTTATACATGGCTTCGTCATCATCTTCCTTAAATAGCTTGCTATTCGCGTCAGATGATTCTTCGCTCTGTATAAAAATCCAAGAATGAAATCTGACAACGATTTAATCAGTGTTTCTTTAAAGAGGCTGATACAGCGCAAGAAGCAATGCCTTAAAAAAACACGGTATCCGAAAGGATGCCGTGTTTTTTTATTGGGGGAGGGTCTTTTGGAATGGATAAGTCAACCGGAAGACTGTCGTTGACGATAGGCTGTATATACAGTAATCATAAAGTGTATATTTATATTTTATGGGAAGCCGTATTCATAGATTACACATTCGCTTTAAGGATGCAAGGAGAAGAAAAGTTAAAAATATGAATTGCAATCTATGAAAATAATGAAAACTTGGCATGAATAAATAATAAACATTTCAGATAATGGTGCTATAATTGAAATTGTTCCAAAAAACACGAATAAGGGGGAATCAGCATGAGAAGAGTCATCAATTATTCTAAAGCCATGACTGCTTTACATGATGAATTCGCGATTAAAAATGGAGCGTTTCATTTTAGAATGATACGATGGATCGATCTCCGGTATCAAAAACGAATGGTTTGCGGGTCCGGTGGATAAGTCTGATCTGACTGTCAGTCCTGTCTATGACATCTATGTCGTTTCGGAAATCATAAGCATTCATTCAGAAGGTGAAGTCCCATGTCCAAGTTTACCAAGGGTATTTTCTATAGCATTCTTTTGACCGCTGGTTCGATTCCAGCTGTTTCCGCGGATGAAGTCTTTCATGAGACGGTGAATCAGTCGCTTCCCTTTTGGAGCGTCATCCCATTTGTTGTCATGCTGCTTGCAGTAGCCTTTGTCCCATTGATCAATGGCTTGTGGTGGGCGAAGAACACGAAGTGGGTATCGCTCGGGTGCGCGCTCTTCTTCCTTATACCATTCTCGTATGCGTATGGTATTTCTGAAGGGATCTATCGTCTCTTGGAATCGATCCTGCTCGATTTCATTCCCTTCATTGTCCTTCTGTATGGTCTGTATGCGACGGCGGGCGGCATTATGATCCATGGCAAGCTTGCCGGGACGCCGATCATCAATTCTCTGATCCTTTTCGTGGGTACGGTCATGGCAAGCTGGATCGGCACGACGGGTGCGGCTATGCTTTTCATCCGCCCATTGATCCGTGTCAATGAATGGCGCAAGGAAAAGGCGCATGTCATGGTCTTCCTGATCTTCCTTGTGGCGAATATGGGCGGCTGCCTCACACCGCTTGGCGATCCGCCGCTTTTCATGGGCTTCCAGCGCGGTGTGCCTTTCACCTGGACGTTTCATCTCTTCCCGATCTTGGTGCTGAATCTCATCCTTCTTTTCATTGCCTTCTATTTCATAGATCGCCATTACTTCAAGAAAGAACTGGCTGCTGGGCGTCAGCCAAGCGATATGCAGCTCCATGATAATTCGCCGCTGGTCAAGATCTATGGCAAAAAGAATTTCTTCTACATCCTGCTCATCATCGTGGGTGTCATGGCGAATAACTTCCTGCCGGAAGCCTTTCCGTTCTTTGCCAATGGGGCAGGGATCCCGATCTTTGAGGAGATCGTTTTCCCGTATTCCACTTTGGTAGAAATCATTTTGATCCTTGTGGCTGCCCAGCTTTCTATCCATACCACGCCTGCGAATATTCATAAGGAAAACCAATTCTCCATGAATCCGATCAAAGGGGTCGCTGTTCTCTTCTCCGGCATCTTTGTCACCATGATCCCTGCACTGGTCCTTCTTGAGACGCATGGCTCTGCACTGGGCATCAATCAGCCTTGGCAGATGTTCTGGATCACGGGGGCGCTTTCCTCCTTCCTGGACAATACACCGACATACCTTGTTTTCCTGCAGACGGCAGGGAGCCTCGGGGCAGCGTCCGGGGTCATCACCTCTGTCGGCACCGTGACGCCTGTCATGCTGGAAGCGATCTCTGCGGGAGCTGTCTTCATGGGAGCGAATACGTACATCGGGAATGCTCCGAATTTCATGGTCAAGGCGATCGCGGAAGACAGCCATATCCATATGCCCGGGTTCTTCGCGTATATCGGATGGTCGCTCGAAATTCTCTTCCCTGTATTCATCCTTGATACGCTGCTATTCTACCTCTAGTGGTAGTGATCGGGGCTCGGTGATCGAGCGCCTCCTATAGACGCATCTTCATCAGCCGATCGCCCCTGGCGCAAGAGCTTATTGACTTTCCTTTCTTTCCTTATCTGTTCATTCTCGCCGCGGCTCGATCGAGCCGCGGTTTTTGCATGCTATCTATATTTTCACATATATATCATATATGATACTTCAGACATAACTTATAATCTATGGGATAACACGCGGTATACGTACGCGCTTTCGGAAAGCATAAATCCCAGACTATGATATAGCTTTGAAATGGAGACAAATAAATAATAATCATGCGCGCTAATGATTGGTATAATGAAAAGTATATTCCCCACTCATAATCTTGATGGAAGGTGAAAACTATGCGTCGATCCCTCAAAGCACTTCCGTACGCCATTTTGCTGACTGCGGGGTCTTCTCCCTTGGTATCTGCTCAAGAAGCGGTGCATCAGGCGGTGAATATGTCGCTGCCTCTTTGGAGTATCATTCCTTTTGTCGCATTGCTTCTTTCGGTAGCCCTCGTGCCTTTGGTGAATGGCCTGTGGTGGCGGAAGAATGAAAAATGGGTCGCTCTGTTCTGGAGTGTCGCATTTCTGGTCCCGTTCTCGTACATTTACGGCTGGCAGGAAGGCCTCGAGCGTTTTCTGGAAGCTGTGCTGCTGGACTTCGTGCCCTTCATCATACTTTTATTTGGCCTTTTCGCGACAGCGGGGGGCATCATGGTGGACGGACGTCTGGCGGGCACACCGAAGACGAATGCGCTGATCCTTCTTGTCGGGACGCTTATGGCGAGCTGGATCGGTACGACGGGAGCTGCGATGCTGCTCATCCGTCCTTTGATCCGCATCAATGCATGGCGCCGGCATGTTTCGCACATCATGGTTTTCCTGATTTTCCTCGTGGCGAATATGGGCGGGTGTCTTACGCCGCTCGGTGATCCGCCGCTTTTCATGGGATTCCAGCGAGGCGTACCCTTTGCATGGACGTTCCAGCTGACGCCGATCCTTCTGGTGAATATGGTCATCCTTTTTGCCATTTTTTACCTGATGGATCGCCATTATTACAAAAAGGATCTGGCGGCAGGACGCATGCCGGAGGAGATCAAGGTGGCAGAAGGCGAGCCGCTGATCCACATTGATGGGAAGCGCAATTTCCTCTACATCGGCATCATCATCATCGGCGTCATCGCCAATGGTTTCCTGCCGGAATATGTACCATTCTTCAAGGATGGGGCAGGGGTAGCGGTCTTTGATGACATCGTATTCCCATATGCGACGATCGTGGAGATCACACTGATCCTTCTGGCTTCCTTCCTGTCTCTCCACACCACGCCATATCGTATCCACAAGGCGAATGCTTTTTCCATGGCGCCGATGATCGATGTCGGTATTCTTTTCATCGGCATCTTCATCACCATGATACCGGCGCTCGTGCTTCTCAAAGTCCATGGCACAGAGCTTGGTATCGATCAGCCGTGGCATATGTTCTGGGTGTGCGGACTCCTGTCGTCCTGTCTGGATAATACCCCGACCTACCTTGTTTTCCTGCAGACTGCGGCGAGCCTTGGCGCGACCGAAGGCATCGCGACCACCGTCGGCACGGTCACTCCGCTCATGCTGGAAGCGATCTCCGCAGGTGCCGTCTTCATGGGGGCCAATACGTATATCGGTAACGCCCCGAATTTCATGATCAAGGCGATCGCGGAAGAGGATGGCATCAAGATGCCCGGTTTCTTCGCGTATATCGGCTGGGCGATACTGATCCTGTACCCGGTATTTATCATCGATACCCTGCTGTTCTATATGTAGGAAATGGGGCAGCTCTCTTTGTGGATGATCGTCTCGTGACCTGTGATGAAAGAGGCTTGGCAGTCTGGTCTCTGCGGAGAAGTGTGCTGCAAAATCATTATAAAAGGAAGAGGGGCGTAGTATGAATGCTACGCCCTTTTTGCGTTTTTGAATTTGTTGAAACGGACAGTCCATGTTCATGGTCTGGGGATAGGGGGTTCGGGATCAAAGACTGCGAATCTCTGTTTTTCTGCCTCACAGCTTGCCTCACCCTAGAACTTGAATTTTTCTATTGCGTTAACGCGCATATCTATGTTACAATAATTATCGATTTGAATATCACTCATCCAGAGCAGCAGAGGGATTGGCCCAAGGAAGCTGCAGCAACCATTCCGATGGAACCGGTGCTAATTCCAACAGCGCAAGCTGGCAGATGAGAGACTGGACTCTCCCTGCGCGGAGAGCTTTTTTAGTTTTAGGGAAACACCGATCCTGTGATTGGAGCGGTATTTCCATGGCAAAATGATTTTCCATAGAATCCCATCGTTTTTTGAGGAGGAACACTATGTCCAGAAAAGTTTTATTCACTTCTGAATCTGTTACCGAAGGGCATCCTGATAAGATCTGTGACCAGATCTCGGATGCCATTCTTGATGCGATCTTTGCAGAGGACCCGAATGGCCGTGTCGCTTGTGAGACGACCGTCACCACGGGGCAGGTGCATGTCTTCGGTGAGATCACCACCACGGCGCACATTGCTTTCCCGAAAGTCATTCGCGATACCATTCGTGACATCGGCTACACCACATCTGCCTATGGCTTCGATGCTGACAGCGTAGGGATCAATATCGCACTCGATGAGCAGTCTCCGGATATCGCCATGGGCGTCGACAAGTCTCTGGAAGCCAAATCCAATGAAGCCGACCCGTATGATATCGGCGCAGGCGATCAGGGGATGATGTTCGGCTATGCATCGAACGAAACGCCGGAATATCTGCCGATGCCGATCGCACTGGCACACCGTCTGGCACGCCGTCTGGCAGAAGTCAGAAAATCTGGTGAACTGTCCTACCTCCGTCCGGACGGAAAGACGCAGGTCACTGTCGAATATGAAGACGGTAAGCCGGTCCGTGTGGATACCATCGTCATTTCCACGCAGCATGATCCGGATGTCACCCAGGCGGAGATCCATGATGATATGGTGAAACATGTCATTGAACCGACCATCCCGGCCAAATTCCTGCAGGATACGAAGTACTTCATCAATCCGACCGGCCGTTTCGTCATTGGCGGCCCGCAGGGGGATGCCGGTCTTACCGGCCGTAAGATCATCGTCGATACCTATGGCGGCATGGCCCGTCATGGCGGCGGTGCATTCTCCGGCAAGGATCCGACGAAAGTCGACCGTTCTGCAGCGTATGCAGCTCGCTATGTAGCGAAGAATATCGTCGCTGCCGGCATTGCTGACCGTTGCGAGATCCAGCTCGCCTATGCCATCGGCGTCGCACGTCCGGTCTCCATCTTCGTCGATACCTTCGGCACCGGCAAGATCTCCGATGAAGCCATCGTCGCACTCATTCGTAAACATTTCGAACTGCGTCCGGCCGGCATCATCGATATGCTCGATCTCCGCCGCCCGATCTACAAGCAGACTGCGGCCTATGGTCACTTCGGCCGCACCGATGTGGACCTCCCGTGGGAACATACCGATAAAGCGGAAGTGCTGAAGAAAGAAGCAGGAATCTGAGAATAACAGGTTTACAGGTGCTGCGAGTGAGTAGTGACTGGTGACTAGGGATTAGGCTGATGATGCATCTACCCCCTTCCTCAGGAAGGGCAGGAGGTTGGCCGAGGGAAATGAGATCTGCGGTTTGAATACCGAAAGCGGGCATCGCCCCGTTTCGTCATCCTGAGCGGCGAGAAACGTCGTATGAGAGATAATGAATGCCAGAACAGCTGCGACATGAGCCATCGATCTCGGCGAAGCCGCCACCACCATTCCTACTTCCTCATTCAAGGAAAGCGTTCATCCCTGATCCAGAGGCCGTATGCCCTACGGGCTAACCCCAAACCCCTTTCCTTCATATGCTAAAATAGAGAAGACATATTCTCGTGTCTTCTCTTTTTTTGCGCCGAAAGGAGGGCGTCATGCTGATTTCCATCGCCGAGGTCTTGATCAATCGGCCGTCGAAGCACTTGAACCGCACCTTTTCTTACCAGATCCCGGATGCGCTTATCGGGCAAGCGGATGTGGGCTATCGCTGCGTCGTACCTTTTGCACGACGCACGGAGGAGGGGATCATTCTGTCGGTGCGCCGCGAGGAGGAAGAGAAGATCTCCTATCGCCTGCTTCCCATCCGTTCTCTGGTCGATCCTTTCCCGTGGTTCACGGAGGAAATGCTCGCACTCGCGAGGAAGCTATCTTCCTATTATATGTGTATGCTGATCGAGGCGCTGCGCCTCTTCTTTATCGACAAAAAGGGGATCCTGACTGAGGCCGAGTATACGATCGACTGGGCGCGTGTGCCGATGGAGGCAGAGCTTCGCGGGCTCATCGATCCTTCGGTCGACAGTCTGTCGGAAAAAGATGCGAAAGCCCTTCTTGGAAGTGATCTCGTGAAATGCGTCAAGGCGGCCTGGCTTGTCCGAAAGGAGCGGCTTTCCGCCGTGCATAAGGAGCCGCTGGAGAAATGGCTCGCGCCGAATGAGGCGCCCGATGAGGCACAGAAGCGGCGCAGTCCGAAACAGGCGCTCCTGTGGCAGGCGCTCACGGAGAAAGGACCGATGTCCTTTCGGGAGGCAGCGGAGAAGGGCTTTTCTTCGAGTGTCGTGAAGGCCTTCTGCCTTTCCGGCTATGGAAAGGTCTTTTATAAAAGAAAGAAGACCTTTTCTCTGATCGATGAGCAGGAAAAACGGAAGGATCGTGCGCTGACGGAAGAGCAGCAGCAGGCGCTTTCCGTGATCTCCAAAGCCGTCGATGCGGAAGCATTCAAAGGCATCCTCCTGAAGGGGGTGACAGGGAGCGGGAAGACAGAGGTGTACCTGCGCGCCGCGGAGAGGGCGCTGGAACGGGGCGGATCTGCGCTCATCCTCGTACCGGAGATCGCTCTGACGAGCCAGATGACATCCTACTTCGCCTCACTCTTAGGGGATAAGGTCGTCTTCATTCACAGCGGTCTTAGCAAGGGCGAGCGCTATAACAACCGCCAGCGCATCTCCAATGGTGAGAGTACGATCATCATCGGCTCGCGTTCGGCGATCTTCATGCCCTTCCGTCATCTGAAGCTCATCGTCGTCGATGAAGAGTATGATTCCTCGTACAAGCAGGGGGAGACGCCCCGCTACAATGGGCGTGATGCGGCCAAGATGATGGGGGAGATCTACCACTGCCCGATCGTCCTCGGCGCCGCGACGCCTTCGATTGCGACGTACCATGCGGCAAAGACGGGAAAGATCGAGCTTGTGGAAATGAAGCACCGCGTCTTTCAGACGAAGCTTCCCGCCATTCATATCTATGACCTCAAGGGCGATCCCACCGGGGAGGCGCTGTCGCATCCGATGGTGGAGATGCTCAGGGCGACCATCGAAAGGAAAGAGAAGTCCATCCTTCTTCTGAACCGCCGCGGCTTCTCGACGACGCTCATGTGCGCTGACTGCGGCTATGTCTTCAAATGCCCGAACTGCGATGTTTCTTTGGTCTATCACAAAGACACTGCGCAGCTGAAATGCCATTACTGCGAGACAGTGCATCCGCTGCCCCATGAATGTCCGAAGTGCCACAGCCGGAAGATCCTCTACCTCGGGCGTGGTACGCAGCATGTCGAGGAGGACTTGCACGAGGCACTTCCAGAAGCACGTATCCAGCGCTTCGATGTAGACAGTACGCAGAAGAAGAACAGCGCGCGGACCATTCTGGAAAAATTCCGCCGCGGAGATATAGATATTCTTTTTGGCACGCAGATGGTGGCCAAGGGACATGATATCCCCGGCGTGCAGACGGTCGGTATCCTTTCGGCAGATGGGCCGCTCAATATGCCAAGCTACCTTGCCTCCGAGCAGACCTTCAACCTCATCACCCAGTGTGCGGGCCGTGCGGGCCGCGGCCGCGAGCAGGGAGAAGTCCTGCTCCAGACGTATAATCCGGATCACTATGTCATTCAGGCGGCGGCCAGGCAGGACTATGAAGGATTCTACCGGCAGGAGATCGAGTACCGACGCCTGCTGAATTACCCGCCCTTTTCCCGCATGATGAAGATCACCTGCTTCCATAAAGAAGAAAAGACGGCGGCGGAAAAAGCAAACCGCATCTATCACTGGCTTTTGCAGGTGAATCCCCAGCTTGCAGTGCCCACCACCTTCACGCCGCCCTTCGATGAGCCGATCAAGAGGGTGCGGAATATGTACTATATTTCCATCCTCATCAAAGGGCGGACACTTTCTTCTTTGAAATCTGCCATGAGACAGTCTCCGATCTTTGAAGAAAATGATATAATTATCGATGTAGACCCGATGTAAAATGAGGAACGAAGGTGGCGGATTCGCCGAGATCCTTCGACTCAGGCTGCAACTGTTCTGGCATTCGTTATTTCACATACGACGTTTTTCACCGCTCAGGATGACGAAATGGACGATGGCCCGAAAGTAGTATTTGCCACTCGAGGCGCCTAATCCCTAGCTACCAGTTATCAGCCACTTGTTATATGAAAGGAATGATCCCATTTTGAGTGAAATTATTACTGCCGGAAACCCGATCCTGAAAGAGGTCGCAGCGCCTGTGACTTCTTTCGATAAGAAACTGAAATTTTTGATCCTTGATATGAAGAAAACGCTGTATGAAGCAAACGGAGTGGGACTTGCAGCGCCGCAGATCGCAGTCTCCAAGCGCATCTTTGTCGCAGATGACGGAGAAAGCGGATTCGAAGCCTACATCAATCCCGAATGGCAGCCGGACGGCGATGAGATGGCGACGGACTCGGAGGGTTGTCTCTCCGTGCCGGGCCTTTTCGGGGAAGTGACGCGCTATGCACGTGTCATCGTCCGCTATCAGGACATCCACGGTAAGAAGAAGGTGAAGAAAGCCTCCGGTCTTCTGGCACGCTGCATCCAGCATGAGACAGATCATCTGAACGGGATTCTTTTTATTGAAAAAGCTATTTCTTTGCACAAAGGACCAAAAGATGAAGAATAACTATCGCATCGTATTCATGGGCACGCCCGATTTCTGTCTGCCTGCTCTTTCTGCCATGGTGGAGCATGGCTATACGCCCGTCGCAGCCTACACACAGCCGGATAAGATCAATGGCCGCGGGAAGAAGATCAATTATTCTCCGGTGAAGACATTTGCGATGTCTCACAACATTCCGATCCACCAGCCGCTCTCCTTCAAAGACCCTTCGGAGGTGGAGACACTGAAAGCGCTGAAGCCGGACCTCCTCGTCGTCATCGCGTATGGCCGCATCCTGCCGAAGGCGGTGCTCGATATCCCGACCTATGGCGCGATCAATGTCCATGCTTCGCTCCTTCCGAAGTATCGCGGCGCTGCTCCGATCCAGCGCGTCATCATCGACGGAGAGAAGAAGACCGGCGTCACGATCATGCAGCTCGATCAGGGCATGGATACCGGCAATATCGTGGAGACCGTCCAGATGGATATCCCTCTTCATATGACGGCAGGGGAGCTCTTCGAGGCGCTTGGAGAGATGGGAGCAAAGGCTCTGATCTCTGTCCTGGAGGATCTTCCGGAAAAGCTCGCACGCTCCACGCCGCAGGATCATGAAAAAGCGACCTATGCGGAAAAAGTCACGAAAGAGATGGGCCGCATCGACTGGACGAAGGATGCCAAAACACTTGATGCACTCATTCGCGGCATGTATCCGAATCCCGGGACGTATACCTTCTTCCGCGGCAAGCGCGTGAAGATCCATCGCGCCGAGGTCAGCGATGGGGAAAGTAAAGAAGCACCGGGGACCATCATTTCTACGAAGGACGGCCTTACCATCGCCTGCGGAAAGGGAGCGCTTACGATCTCCTCCCTGCAGCCGGAGAACCACAAGAGAATGGCTGCCGGTGACTTTGTGAATGGATATCAGGTGAAAGTCAATGACACATTCGACTGCTAAGCCCGTACCGTCCGCGCGCCGCCTTGCCTATCAGGCGCTCTACGACGTGCTTGAAAAAGACGCCTATAGCAATATCGTGCTCCAGCGCATCCTTGCAGAGTACCCGCTCAAGGCCGAGGAGGCGCACCTTCTGACAGAGCTCGTCTACGGCGTCCTTCGGAAATACAATCACCTTCTCTGGATCATCGGGAAGCTTTCGACGCAGAAGGTGAAAAAGCTGCATCCTTCCGTGCGGATCCTTCTTTGTCTTTCCCTCTATCAGCTGCTCTTTTTGACGCGCATCCCCGAGTCGGCTGCGGTGAATGAGTCTGTCAAGATCGCCAAGAAGGTGACGCATCCGGGCAATGTCCGTTTCGTGAACGGCGTCCTTCGGAATTTCCTCCGTAAAAAAGACAGCTTCCGGATCCCTTCGAGAAAAGAAGATGCACTCCTCCATGATGCGCTCACCTATAACCAGCCGCGCTGGCTCATTGAAGACTGGCAGAACGCCTGGGGCGCAGAAAAAGCGGATGCCGTATTCTCTGCGTTCAATGAGATCCCATCGATGACCATCCGTGTGAATCCTTTGAAGCAGCCACTGACTGACTTCGAGAAACTCCTCTCAGAAAAAGGGATCGAAGCTGCGCCCATCCCCTATCTGCCGGAAGGCTTCACGATCAAGAGTGGGGCGAATCATTTCTTTGGCACAGTCCTGAAGGAAGGGCTTGCCTACGTGCAGTCGGCTTCTTCTATGGTGCCGGCGAAAGTCCTCTCTCCGAAAGCGGGGGAGACGGTCCTCGACATGTGCGCGGCCCCTGGCAGCAAGACCACACAGATGGCAGAAATGATGGGGAATGAGGGCTCGATCGATGCATGGGATCTCTATCCGCACAAGATCGCCCTCATCAAAAAGAATGCGAAGAAGGAAGGCATCACCATCATCCACGCAGGGCCGCGCGATGCGACGAAGCCCATGCCCGCCGTTTATGAGAAATATGATAAGGTCCTTCTCGACGCGCCCTGCTCAGGGCTTGGCGTCCTGTCGCACAAGGTGGAGATCCGCTGGCGCAGGACAAGAGAGGATCTGCAGGAATTTCCGCCCCTGCAGAAGGCCCTCCTCGAAGAAGCGGCCAAGTACCTGAAAAAAGGCGGCACCCTCGTCTATAGTACCTGTACGCTCAATAGCAAGGAAAATGAAGACATCGTGACTGCATTTTTAAGAGATCATCCCGAATTTACGCCGATCGATTTCCAGCTGGAAGGCCTTGGCGCATCCGAAAAGGGTATACTCACCATCTGGCCGGATCAGGCACAGAGCGATGGGTTCTTCGTGGCGAAATTGAAGAAGCAGTCGGAGGAGTAGGGCGGCATCGCCTGTATTTCTCATCTCTTATTGAATGAAAGGAGCCTCTATGGCCTGGAATATCTGGGGACACAGTCTCCCCGAAATGGAAACATGGATCACAAGCCATGGCTTCCCGAAATTTAGAGCCAAGCAGCTGCAGGACTACCTGTATCGCCGCTATATTTTTTCTTTTGACGATATGACCCAGCTGCCGGGGCCGATGCGGGAATGGCTGAAGGAGAATGCCGTACTCGAGAAGCCTGTGATCATGAGCCATATCACATCGAATGACGGCGATACGACCAAGCTCCTCGTGAAGCTCTCAGACGGTTCACTCGTCGAGACCGTCTGCATGCACCATGTCTACGGGAATTCCATCTGCGTCTCCACGCAGGTGGGCTGTGCGATGGGCTGCATTTTCTGTGCTTCTACCAGAAACGGTCTGGAGCGGAATCTCACCGCGGGCGAGATCCTTGCTCAGGTTTACGCCTTCCGCGAGCTTTTCGATGCTCCGATCCACTCGATCGTCCTGATGGGGGCGGGCGAGCCGCTCACGAACTATGATGAAGTGCTCCGCTTCATCCGCCTTGTGAGCGATCCGGGGCTGCTGAATATCAGCCTCAGAAATATCACGCTCTCCACCTGCGGCATCGTGCCTATGATCGATCGACTCGCCGCAGAAGGTCTCCCGATCACGCTTGCGATCTCCCTCCATGCGCCGAATGACACGATCCGCAACCGCATCCTGCCATCGAGCCGTCATTTCAAGATCGAAGATGTCGTCGCTGCTGCACACCGGTACTTCAAGAAGACGGGCCGCCGCGTGACCTTCGAGTATATCCTCATCAAGGATGTGAATGCGTCCCGCGAAAATGCGGAAGAGCTCTGCCGCATTGTGGGGAAGATGAATTGCCATTTCAATCTCATCCCGATCAATGGCACCGAGCATATCAAGCTGTATCCGCCGAGCTGGAAGGACGTCAAGATCTTTCAGGAGATCCTAGAAAAACACGGCAAGAGCACGACCGTCCGCCGGCAGATGGGCGACGAGATTCAGGCTGCCTGCGGACAGCTGAAACGGAGATATCTGGAGAAGAAGTAGCTGGTGACTAGTAGCTAGGGATTAGGGGACTTAAGTGACTGGGGGACTAGGAGACATTAGGCTCTCTTGAAAGATACATAAAAAGCGCCGAGAAATCAGTGGATTTCTCGGTGCTTTTTGGTTGAATCGGCGTTTTCTTACATATTCGGCTGACACTGGCGCGGGAGGAAAGCAAGGGAAAGTAGTCTCACATATATTTTATACCTGTACGTAGAAGGGGGCCCCTTTGGGGCACATCTATCCGGCGCCTTTGGCGCGACCTTTCTTCAAGGGTCTGCTCAACTGGAGGGACTTTCCTAATCCCTAGCCACCAACCACTAGCCACCAGTCACTAGTCACTCACTCCCCGAACATCTTTGAAAGCGGGTTATTCGTAAAGACATCCGCTTCATTGATATAGCGGCGCACCATTTCCACGGACTTGTGACGGGTCTGTTTCATGATGAGACGCTCCTCGATGCCGTGAAGCGCCGCATACGTGGCAAAGCCGTGGCGCAGACTGTGCGCGCCATAGAGCGTGGGGTCAAGACCGATCAGTTCGGCATATTTTTTGACGAGGAGATTCACCGTATTTTCACTGAGATGCGTCGAAGCGACCTTGCCATTTTTCAGGATCTTCCTGAAGATCGGGCCGTCATGGATATCAGCGGCCTTCAGCCAGTCATAGAGCGCACGGATGCCGTCCATTTCTTCAGGCACATTCTTCAGATGGGGGATGCCGACCTGCTGTCCTTCGCCCCGCTGGTCCGTCTTCGAGCGTTTGATGTGAAGGACGATGCCCTGCGGAAATTTTTTGATATCTTCCATCGTGAGAGAGACGAGCTCGCTTCTGCGGAAAGCCCCCATGAAGCCGATGAGGAGGATCGCACGGTCGCGCAGGCCGTGAAGCGTTCGGAGATCCATGCGGGAGATCATTTCCTGAAGCTCTTCAAAATACACCGGCGTTTTCCCTTTTTGCAGCATGCCTTTCTGCCGTATGAGGCCGATCAGTGCTTCTCGTACGATCCACGCTTTTGCGGGATTCTCCTTCGTGAGGCCGGCCGCATTGAAATTCTCTGACAGAGCGGAAATGCGGCGGCGGATGGTCGCCGTTTTCGCATAGTCCGCCAGATCATTGATATAGTTCACGATCGTTTCCGGCGTGGTCGGGAACGATTCTTTTTTATGGTACGAGCACCAGTCGCAGAAGTCATTCCAGTCCGACTCATAGGCGTCGATGGTATGCTCCGACTTCGTTTCCGACAGTGCGAGAAGGCTCTTGTCGGAGAGTGCATCGTCATGGGTGCGTTTTGAGAAATCACGGATATAGAAATGGGAGGACATGGGGGCGGCCTTTCTGGGAAATGAATGCAGGAAACGGCGAAAAATACTTGTATGACGCCGTAAATAGAAAGAGGGATCTTTTCACTGTATGCTATTATAGCATGGCACATGCCGGAATGGTGCGCTTCACCCCTTGAAGGTCGTTTGTGCTCTCTTGAAAGCTGTGCCAAGCCGTTTTGTGGCTCCCTATGACTGGTTCCGCCTTCGAAACACGTGCCGCTTCCTTCCGTAGGGAGAAAACGGAGCCATGCCGTCAAAGGGCGATCTTCCCGGGCTGACTTGGCATCCCAATTCTTTTTTATTAAAGCTCGCTAAATAAAAACACTAATTTTATTTGACTTACCACCTCTAAAATGGTAATCTAAGCTTAATGTAGAAATGGCTTGCCATTATTATTTATATCAGGGGGTCTTTAGAAAAATGGATGTACTTCACTTGTTTCATGCCGGCGGTTTCATGATGTATCCGCTGCTTCTCTGCTCTATCATCGTTGTCACGATCTTCATCGAGCGTTTCCGCTTCTATCACGCGAACCGGTCGAATATCGAAAAGCTCACGAAGGAGATCCCGGAACTCTTGGCAGCCAATGATCAGGAAGGGCTGAAAGCGGCGCTCAAGGCCGATGGCGGCATTCCTGCCGGTATCATTCTGGCCGGCGCCGAGCAGCTCTCTTCCAAAGCGAACCAGACTGCTATTCTGGAAGGCGCGGCTTCTCATGCCGCAGGCGTCTTGAAGTCGTACCTGAACTACCTTGACGTCATCGTCACCCTGTCTCCGCTGATGGGTCTTCTTGGCACCGTCATCGGCATGATCGGCTCCTTCAATGTCCTTTCTGTCGAAGAAGGCCAGCCATTCGCCATCACCGGCGGCGTCGCAGAAGCACTTGTCTGCACCGCATCCGGCCTTTTCGTTGCCATCATCGCCCTTATCGCCTACACGTACCTTTCGCAGCAGGTATCTAACTTCGTTTCCCAGATGGAAAAATTGGGCTCCCTGTATTTGGCTATCGTAGAGGCGGATCAGAAATGAAACTTGAATCAATGAATGTAGAGAAGAAGCCGAAGATCATGATCATCCCGATGATCGATATCATCTTCTTCCTTCTGGTCTTCTTCATGATGTCCATGCTGACGATGGTGGTGCAGAAATCGATCAATCTGAATCTGCCGCAGACCGCCAGTGCGCAGATCGATCTGCAGAAAACACTGCCGATCAGCGTGACATCCGACGGTACCATCTATGTCGAGCAGGAGAAGATCCCGAAGGACTCCTTCAAGAAACGCATGGAGATCGAAAAGAACAGAAATCCCGATATCTCTATCGTCCTGCGTGCGGATGAAAAATCGGAGCATGGTGACTTCGTCTTTGTCTTAGACCAGCTGAAATCCGTCGGGATCTCCAAGATCGGCATTGCCACTGCCTCCAAAGGGCAGTCAGACTAAAGGGGTGGTGTGATGCGTACTTTCAAGTACAGATGGTCCTCCGCTCTGGGTACCTCGCTTGCCTGTCACGTCGTCGCCTTAGGCCTCATCACGGGCTTCATGCTGCTCTTCCCTGCATCTCCTGTGAATAAAGGGCCCATCGAAGTCGACCTCGTCACGATGAGCGGCGGCGGTGGCGGTGGCGGCGGTGGAAACGGGGGAGAAACACCGCAGGAAGAAAAGCTCCCCGAAATCAAAGAAGCAAAAGCCACACCGACAGCTCCGCCTCCCGTCAAGACCGAACCGGATCCCGAAGCAGAAAATGATGTCCACGAAGTCGCTCCGGCGCCATCAGAGGATACCTCCTCTGCCGCAGACACCAATTCTAGGGACAGCACTTCAGAGGGAAGTACCTCTTCCGGCACTGGTGGTGGTACCGGCGGTGGGAACGGTACAGGGAATGGCCCTGGCGATGGCAGTGGGGAAGGCCCCGGCTCCGGCTCTGGTTCCGGCGGTGGGAATGGCTCCGGCTATGGCAGTGGAAATGGAGACGGCGCCGGTCCCGGAGATGGCGTCACCATGGGACCGCAGCTTTTGAGCAATCCGGCGCCTGCCTATCCGGAATCCTGCCGCAAAGCGAATATTTCCGGTACGACGGTCGTAGGTCTCACCATTTCGAGCGATGGCAGCGTCTCGAGCGCATGGGTCGTTTCCTCTTCCGGGAATGGCACCCTTGACAGCGCCGCTGTCAATGCCGTCTACGGCTGGCAGTTCGTCCCTGCCAAACAGAATGGCGTGGCGATCACCTGTAATTCACAGGTACCGGTCACATTCAATCTGAGATAATGAAAAAGGGGCTGTGAAGAAATGAATTCTCATTCCTTCACAGCCCCTTTTTACTTTGCTTTCATTTGGTTCAGGGTTCAAGGCTCTCGTGGCGGCTTCGCCGCCTTTTTTTAGAAGATGGTATTCTCGTATCGCA
>ENA-ORMS01001074-ORMS01001074.1-human-gut-metagenome-genome-assembly--contig:-NODE-1074-length-24009-cov-4.183477_pt1 | contig 24009 bp, 32 predicted proteins | sample MGYA00242104_ERZ508997 | MGnify/ENA primary metagenome ERZ508997 (study PRJEB26280, sample SAMEA2338704) | human gut metagenome | biome: human gut; feature: human-associated habitat; material: faeces... | reverse complement strand
AGAAGGGTGTGGCAAGAAACCAGAATGCCACCTTCTTACTGAATAAGATTCTGGAAAAATATTAGAATAAAAAGAGAAACTCCCGATAGTTTGATCAGTTTCACTTCCACCGTTTATTCTCCTTTACTTAAAATGGCAGCTCCTCATCCGCCGAAATCGGCTCAAAATGGGGCGTTTCGCTCTTTTTCGGTTCGGTTGGCTGTCCCCACTTTGCAAGGTCGCTCACGGGCGGATTTTGGGGGGCAGGGGCGGCTTGTGTCGGCGCTTTCGATTCCACAAACCGGATATCCTGTGCAATGACCTCCGCCGAGTTTCTTTTTTGTCCGTCACGGTCTGTCCATTGACGGATCTGCAACTGCCCTTCCACATAAATCGGAAATCCTTTTGCAAAGTGCCGGCAGATGATTTCGGCCCGTTTTTCAAAGGCCACCACGGTGATAAAATCCGCTTCCTGTTTTTCGCCTTCTTTGGTATAACGGTTGACGGCAACCTGTACATTTACCACCGATTTTCCCGATGTGGTCATTTTCATTTCCGGGTCGGCGGTCAGCCGCCCGGCAAGCATGATTTTGTTAAGATTCAGAGACATTCTCCGTTACCTCCGTTTCATCATTTTTGGGCTCTTCTGCACCGGGGAAGGCCTTTGCAAGGCAATCCGCGCCGCACAGCGCCCGGCCGTATTTTTTCAGGCTGCCGTTATAGATGTGCTCCGGAATCACTTTGCCGCACACCGAACACAGCCGGACGGGGAGCGCCTTGATGCGCAATCCCTGGACAAGCTCACCGCCGAATTTGATCCCGTCCTGCACAAACACAATGATTTGTTTCCCGTACCAGTCTTCAATGTTGTCAGATGCAAAAATCCGAGATAATGTGCGCATATTTGTCTTGTTCAACACCATTGGCAGCGCACTGTTTTCAAATCGGCACACCGGCACTATTTCTTTTCGTCCGGTGCTTGACACAATTTGCTCACGAGAGATGGATTTGATGGTCATCACTTCTTCTTTTTCAACGATGGATGATGCGGAAAGGCTCTGCCAATCCACAAGGGTTTTCCAGCTTGTCTTTTCCATTTTTTATACCTCCTCGATCTTTGTTTCATCCAGCATTTTGGTTGCCCGGCAATAGTCACAGCCGCCGCACCGTGGCGCAGCAGTTTTTCCTTCTTTCATGGCCTGATAACGCGGGGCGTTTGCCGCCACTTCGGCCAGCGCCGCCTCCACCGTTTCGTCCGCGATGCGGAAAAGACGCTTGTCCGGCGTTTTTTCTTTGGTTACTACGGCAAAAATAAAATCTTTTGTCTTTCCGCCGTTGTTTTGCGACCAGAGCGTTTTGTAAATGGCGTTTTGCAGATCATAGCGGTATGCCATGTAAAAGGGAACCTTCATGCCGTCTACTTCGCTCCACACCTCATCTACATTTGCCAGCACTTTGCCGTCTACTACATAGCGGGGTGTTTCGCTGTCCAACTTGCATTTAAACGGCACGCCGGCAATAAAACCGGTCAGAATCTTTTGGCGTTTCAGTCCGTGCAACAGCCCGAAAAGATAGGGGTCGTTTTCGATCACCCGGCAGATTTCCTCCGCCTGACGGAAGGGAGCGGTCAGCTCTCCTTTTTTGGTAAACATCTCCGGGTGTTGCGTGCGAAAATCGGAAAACTCTTTTTCCCCGTCCAGCCATGCGTCCACATAGGAGCCGACCAACATGCCGGTGCTGGGTTCTCTTTTCCATTCTCCCCGCAGTTCAGCCAGCGCCCGTGCCGGGCACTCCGAAAAACTCTTGAATTGAGAGTAACTCATGTATTCTTCGTTTGCGTTCCGGCCGTAATAGTTCCGCTTTGACAGCCGGAGAAGTCCGCCGTTTTTACCATACATCCGCAGTCACCACCCGTCTGATGTGTTTTTTCGCACATTCGGTGCAAATAAACTGTGTTTCAAATCCGAAATCGGCCACAAATGCCGCTTCTCCGATCCGGATCTGTCGGCCGCACTCCTCGCAGATAACGCCAGGCTCTCCACGGTCCTTTCCGGTGCATTCCCCACAGGCAACGCACGGGGTGTCATAGCTTCTTATACATTGCATTTCGTTTCCTCCGCTTTTTTCCGCTCTATCCTGACAGCCGCACCTTTCGCCTTCTTCCAGCGGTGCGCCGCAAACAAGACAGTTCCGCAAAATCATCTGTATGTTCCCCCGGTTTTCAGCGTAACCTGCTGGATTCCTGCAACATAAGCAATCTTGAGCAGCCTTCCAAGCGCCGCTTTTCCGGGCTCTCTCAGGTCCTTGTAAATGGTGGATCTCGGTATGTTCGTTTTTTTGGATACTTTTTCAATGGTGATCCGGTGTGCCCGCATCGCTTCCCGAATCCGGAAAGCAAGCTCCTCACCGTCAGTCCTGTAAGGATGCGCCAGCATAATTGCCCTCCTTTTTGATGGTAATCAGGATAAAATCTCTGAATACCTCTCTCTCTTCGTCCGTCATTCCTCTTTTCCGGATCTCCGGATCTTTCTTTTCCATTGCGCTAAAAAACCGCTCGCGGTAGTGGGAGATCCATTCAATAAAATCCGGCGTCAGATTTTTTTCTCCTGTGATCATTTTCCAGATTTCAAACGGTGCCAAATATTTCATAATCAGTCATCTCCCAACAGATCGGTTGCTTTCACGCCGGTCGCTTTTGCGATGTTGCGCAGCAGTGCGATGGACGGCGATTTCTGCCCGTTCTCGATATAGACAAGGTGTTCGCGCGTAATGGCCAGACAACCGGCAAGATCCGCCTGTGTCATGCCTGCATTCTTTCTCGCTTTTTTGATTCTTGCTCCCATGTTCATTCTCTTTCTCCTTTCTTCGCAAAAAACTCTTCAAAGGTTCTTGCGCCGTAATTTCCTTTTGTAAGATTGATGATTTCCGCAATGGTATATTCCGGTTTGATTTCCTTCAGCCCGGCCAAAAAGTGCTCTGTTCCGGCTTGACACGCGCCTGTAATGATTCGATACATCATGATCGCTTTTTCATAGGTGACAGTAGACGAAAGATCCAGGTTTTTGTACTGCTCTGCCCCCCGGTCTTTTTCCGCCTTAAATTCAAGATCCCGAACGCCGCTTTGGAAATCCTTACAATGGGCGTATCTTTCCCCATCAGAAATGACATTTCGATTTTGGATCTTTCCGATGTAGTAGGTGTATTTGCCAACCGTTTTTTTCTGTTTTATGTGGGTTAAGATCTTGTCAACATAAAGATATTTTCCGGGAACATATTCTGCTTCTTTAAGCTTCCGATATTTTAAAGTGTTTCGTATTTTAAAAATTGGGGTGTGGGAAAGCTCAAGCTTACCACCCACCGTCAAATTTTCCGGTAATGCGGTGATATAGGTATCTCGAAGGTCAAGACTACCGCCCACCGTCAGATTATCCGGTAATGCGGTGATTTTGGTGTAGGAAAGGAAAAGACTACCGCCAACTTTCAGATTATCCGGCAACGCTGTGATTCGGGTGCAGCGAATGTCAAGCCAACCGCCAACCGTCAGATTATCCGGTAATGCGGTGATATAGGTACCTTGAAGGTCAAGGCTACCGCCAACTGTCAGATTATCCGGTAATGTGGTGATTTTGGTGTAGGAAAGGTCAAGGTTACCGCTTTCATCCATTCTTTCTTTCAATTCATCCAAGGTGTAATTCATTTCAAACAATCCTTTCAAAATTTATCACTTGACAACTCCGGCCGTGAGCTGTAAAATGTAGTGTGAGGTGTGATTACATTGTATCTCAACAAGTCGAGATTGTCAACAAGCTGTAGAGATTTTTCTCAACTTTGGAACATCTCACAAAATTGCTTATCTCTACTTGTTGAGATTCACGAAGGAGTATTTTTATGTTTTGGAAAACATTTATTGAGTTATGTAACAAAAAAGGAGTTGCTCCAAATTTTGTTGCAAAGAGACTTGGATTTTCAACAGGAACAGTAACATGGTGGAAAAAAGGTAGATTGCCACGCGATACCGCTCTTTTAAAACTGTCTGAATACTTCGGCGTATCTGTGGACTACCTGTTAGGGAAAAACACAGGAGAATCATTCGAGTTGACTTCTGATGCGTTTTGGGAAAATTATGTTAGATTATGTAGCAAAGTTGGATTATCTCCAAACGCTGTGGCGAAGAAGCTTTCCATTTCTTCAGGTGCTGTAACAAGATGGAAGAATGGGAGTGTTCCGCAAAGCGCTCAACTATTAAAGATTGCCGATTATTTTTCTGTTCCGGTTTCCGCTCTGACTGGAGAAACTTGCGCTTTTTGCGATTTTGACAAAGGAGGATTTTTTATGTTTTGGAATGTTTTCTACAAATTATGTCATGATAGACACAAAAGCCCAAATGGGGTTGCAAAAGAATTGAATATTTCGAGTGGGGCAATCACTTCTTGGAAAAATGGAAAAGTACCGCACCATACAACACTTTTAAAACTGTCTGAATACTTCGGAGTATCTGTAGACTACCTGTTAGGGAAAAACACAGGAGAATCATCTGCAGCAAAAGAGCCGAGCAACATAGGCGCGGTTATGTCTGGAAATATCCATTTAATCCCCGTGTTTGAATCTGTTTCCGCCGGATTTGGTACAATGGCGCAGGAATATGTTGTGGATTATTATCCTTGCTCAATAGGGAGTGAGGCGGAAGCCGAAGAAACGATTATCATCCGGGTCAAAGGCGACAGTATGTTCCCAAAGATCGAAGACGGAGATCTGATCCAAGTCCATAAGCAATCATGCGTGGACAGCGGAGAGGTTGCTGTGGTGCTTGTGGAAGGAACAGACGGTTTTGTTAAAAAGGTGGAATACGGTGAAAATTGGGTTGAACTGCACTCGTTTAACCCGATGTACCCCGTCATGCGCTTTACCGGAACAGATATCCAGAAAATTCGCATTATCGGGCGCGTGAGAAAAGTAATTAAAAACATCTGATAATGTTTAGCGTTTTTGAACAATCGAAGTAAAAAAATAAGAATGGATTTCAGAATCTTCAATTTGAAGAATATCTGCCGCTTTAACAATTTCTTTTTGCGAAAACTCAACCCGTTGATTAAGTTTTAATGAAACTGTACGCTCCGACAAGTGCATTTTTTCTGCAAAAGCCGCTTGCGTCTTAAACTTTTCCCGGATTCTTCCGTGAAGTTTAGAGTAGTCAAACAAGTTCTTCACCCTCCCGTTTGTTTAGTGGTTTTGAACAGATTATAGCACGCAAAACTTGTCTTGTCAATGGGTTTTGTTCAAATTTTTTGTTTTTTTGTTCAAGCCTATTGACTTTTTGTCCAGAATGATGTACAATAAATCCGCAAGCAAAAAATCAAGGGAAACCGGTGAAACATTATGAACGCAATTTTTTCTGTCATCCTTTTTCCGATAATTTGGGTCACAATGTACTTATATCGTATCGTGTGGTTCGATCTGATTGAAAATCTGTTGCAAGCCATCTTGGGGCTGAATCTTCTTTTGCTTATTGCATTGCCTTTCATATTACTGATTGAAATTCCTGTCGGATTATATGCGACATTCATTGCTGCCGTTTCGATGTGCAAGGAGATCTTCACAGGAGAAATGGACATTGCCGGAGCTATTAAAGGGGCGTTTACACGAAACAAATGAAAAATATCGGAAAGTCTTTTAAGGAAAGTTCCGCCGGAATCAAATTCTGCTTGGCTTCATGCTTCTCTTTTGGTTTGCTTTGTCTGATTGGGATTGCGGATTTGGACTATGGGTACTATACTTTTTTGCGTCTTTTCTCTTTTTTTGCGCTTGGTATCACGATTATCGCATATGGCATTGACATAGATGTTTTTCTGAATCCCGTAACATTTATCGCAGGTTCTTTGTTGATTCTCTTCAACCCCGTTGCACCTGTATACTTGGATAAGGATGTTTGGATCGTGCTGGATGTGATTTCTGCAACTCTTTCATTCGGACTGGCTATTTATATTTTTGTGAGGAATATTGTAAATAACAAAACAGAAACGAAATGAAATCTTGTAACACTGCTGAACGATTGAAACAAATTATGGAGGAGAGAAACCTCCGGCAAATTGATATTATTGAAAAATGCAGGCCTTTTTGCAAAGAACTGGGCGTTAAAATGGGGAGAAGTGATTTTTCCCAATATCTGTCCGGCAAAATTCAGCCTAAGCAAACAAAGCTGGCTATTTTATCGCGCGCTTTAAATGTAAGCGAAGCCTGGCTTATGGGTTTTGATGTTCCAATGTCATCAAATGGGGCATCCACCGCCGAAACGGTGGATGAAAGAGAGCAGGTTTTGTTGGAGCTGTTTCGACTTGTTCCTGACGGTCAGAAGGATGAAGTTATCAATCTGATTCGCTCCGCCCTAAAAATGCAAGGATTATCGAAATAGCAATCTCGGCGGCTTGTTTCGGGTCTTCTGATTCCAGAACGATTTTAAGCAATTCTTCTTCCATGATGATATAAGCTCCTTTTCGTTTTGCTGTTTCCATTGTAAGGCAAATATGGAAATAAAGCAATAGTCAAAAAATGACATTGCCTAATCATATCTGACAACATCCGCAAAAAATGCGGATTTGAATTTATCATTATTTTGGGGGCAAATTGTGGCTTTCTGGGAGAGGCTGAAATATGCTAAAGAAAAGGCGAAAATGACAAATCAGGATATTTCCGAACGATCAGGCGTTCCGCTTCCTACTGTAAACCGGATTTTGTCCGGAGGAACAGACAGCCCCGGCGTGGATAATGTCAGAGCAATCTCAAAAGCGCTTGGCGTTTCCATGGACGAAATATTTTCCGAAGAAAAGAAACCGGAGGAAATAACAAACGCCGGCCTTCTTGCAAGAATGTTGTCTAACAAAAACGAAACCATACGAATCGTCATGCAGGCATACGAATCCGAAATGGAGAAGATCAGAAAAGACCGGGATGAGATGCTAAGGCGAGAGACAAGATCGAAGCACTTCTTCATGGTTCTTGCTATCGTCTTCATTTTGGCTATTTCCACCGCGCTCATTATTGATATTTGCCTGTCGAACTATGGATGGTTCAAAAGATAGGAGGGATTTTATATGAGCTTTAAAACGATTCTTTCTGTGGTTGTAATGATCCTTCTCATTCTTTTCATGATCCGGATGAGTGTGGAGGCTTACCGCATAAGCAATCACGAAAACTTCCACCGTTTAGACCCGTTTTACTGGAAAAAACCGAAATACAAAAAGCCGAAAAAAGAAAAAAAGCCGGAAAATCCGGATAAAATTTAAATAAATAGGAGACTTACTATGATAACAGCTATGTTGCAAGGAATACTGACGGGTTTGATTTTGGCTCTTATATTCACTTTTATAAAGGTGGTTTTTTATAAACAGCCAAAAGAAGGAGACTGGCCTGAAGCTCAGAAGAAAAGATACAAATGTGAAAAATGCGGAAGAGACGGCCCCTTTATAAAGGATGGTTCATGTCCTAACTGCGGATCAACAAAGAAAACATGGTATGAGGCAACTCTTAAAACGCATATCGGTACATGGCCTGAAGATCAGGAAAAGCGTTATAAATGCGGTAAGTGCGGAACGGATGGGCCTTTTGTTGGAGATGATAAATACGATGGATGCCCTAACTGCGGATGTGTCCTGAAAGAATGGTATACGGTAAAAATCCCGGAGGAAAAGAAGGACTGAAATGGCCACGAAGCTGAAAAATGGAAAATTCCGCGCTCAGGTTTTCTTGGGCGCGGACGAAAACGGAAAGCGCCTTTACAAGTCGTTTGTTGCCGATACGGCAGACGAAGCCGACTTTGAGGCGCTTTCTTTTAAACTCGGCCGCGGGAAATCGGTCGATAAAAAGACCGTCACGCTGAGAGCCGCTATGACGGCATATATTCAGAGCCGTGACGGAATACTCTCCCCTTCCACAATCGAAGGATATAGAGTAATTTTGCGCAATTTTGGAGATTACCTTGATACGCCGATAGACGAGATTACCAATTTAGGATTGCAGCAGGCTTTCACTTCCATGGCATTTAGAAAGAAAAACAAAGCGCACAATGGAAAAATTGGCCTTTCACCCAAAACACTAAGGAATTACCGCGGCCTTGTAAAAAAAGTATTAAAGCAAAACGGGGTTAGTATCGGGGACATTGCTGTTCCTGATTCAAGGCCAATAGAATATAACACACCTTTCAATAGTGCTCTGGCCGAAATTTTCCGTGCTACAAAGGGCACAAAAATAGAAGTCCCAGTTCTTCTCGCTTCATGGTGTTCGCTCCGTGCAAGTGAAATTTTAGGGCTACAGTACAAAGATATTGATTTTGTCGGAAAATCCATAAATATCCGCAGAGCAAAGATCAGTGCCGGCGGAAAATCGTTTGTAAAAAATCCAAAAACAAAATCATCGTTTAGAACCGTGTTTCTCCCAGAATATATTGCCGAAAAAATAAAACATCTTATGGAAGAATCAAATGAAACACCCAAAAGCAATCATTTTATTTTTGATTTTTCCGGAACATACATTACAAAGTCAATGAAAAAGGCTCTGGAAAAAAACGGGCTTCCACATTGCAGATTTCATGATTTGCGGCATGCTTTCGTTTCAATTCTAACTGAACAAGGCGTTGACCAAAAATACATTCAGGAAATGGGTGGTTGGTCTACAAACCAAGTCATGAATCAAATTTATAAGCAAACATCTCCTTCACTTAAAAATGAAATCAATGAGAAATTACAGAATGTCTTCATGGATATCCTTGAACCAAACAAAGAAGACCTTTAAAATGCATTTTTCCGTGTTGCATCCGTGTTGCATGTGTTGCAAGCGTGTTGCAAAAATTCCGATTTCGGAACTGTTTTTATAAAATCATGGACATTTTATAACATTGTGCACAAAAATGAAACAGCTTTCAAACCCGCATGAATAAAGGAAAATCCCGAAAGCCTGATCAAATCAAGGCTTTCGGGATTTTTCCGTTTTTGGTGGAGCATAGGGGATTCGAACCCCTTTCTAAAGTCTGCTAACCCGCTTAAATAATAGGTTTTTTGGCATTATCGTGTTGCAAAATGTTGCATAATTTTTGAATAATGATCATATGTTCATTATTAAAAAGCCGCTCAGAATCTCTGAGCGGCCGTGTTTATTTAACGATTTGCAAATAGTAGGAGAGCGTCTTTCCGGGTTTTGCGTCTTCGTCACGGATAAAGTCAGCGGCCATCTCCGCATAAATGTCCGTTCCGAACTTCGGATTATAATAATCACTGTAGACGGAGTTCAAGACAGCATAGAAATCCCAAGGGTCAGCAGATGGGCAATATTGCCGGCGTACAGCGTCTGTCTGTTCCGGTGTCCAGTGCCCTCCTTGCGTTCCGTCCTTGTTTTCCATTTTACGCACCCACTCTTTTGCCATTGTTTCTCCGAGGTGATCTCCATAAAGTATTTTATGAATTTCACATTCGATCTCCGCATAGTCCCTTTCGTCAAGAAGGCAAACTGCTTCCGAAAGAACCTCTTCCAGCCTTATCATCTGTTCCTTGCTTCCGTTTTCTATGATTTCACGGATCATTTGCTTGTGCATGGTCTCCTCCGATCAAAGTCGGCTGACTGTCATGGCAACATTGGTGAAAGTTGCCGCAACGCCGCTGTTCTTCACGGTCAGGAAATCGTTGGTTTTTCCGGCCGTTGCCCGGATAATTGCTTGGAAAGAAAGACTGTTTGTTTCGGTGCTTGCCGTTGTTACGGTGGCGCTTGCCTTTGCACCGGTAACAGCGTTTCCGTTCTGGAGCAGTTCCAGCGAAACATCACCGGCGGCCGGGGCAGTAAAGGTCGCGTTGACCGTTACCAAGTAATAATTTGCGTAGCAGTCAGAGATTGTGACTGCGTTCCCGGAAAGGTCGATGACATTCTGACAATATCTCCGAACAGGAGGTACAGAAAAAGGCACTACCGCAGAAGCCGCAACGGCTGTACTTGCAGTATTCGTGACGAAAATCAAAGGTTTTGACATATTTTTCTCCTTTCTTAAAAAATGCGGGACGGTTTCGGCCGTCCCGCGTGTGGCCAAAAAGCCGAAGTTAAATTGCTCCGGCACAACCGCAACCGGCTGCGAACGGATTTGTTCCGGAACAATAGGTCATAGTGGTCGGATATCTCACGACACCGCACATAGCGCCCTGGAGTTCAAGCTGATTGATTCTTGCCTGCAAAGATGCAATCTTGTCCGCCGCCAGCGCGTCCAGAACCTTCTGCGTATTTGCCGTATTGGTTGCCTGGATTGCCGCAGACTGCGAGATCAGATTGTAGTTCACGCCGTCAATGGCTCTCTGCGTTTCGCAGCAACATTTCTGAGATTCCGCAAAGCCAGTCGTGACAGCCGCCTGAATGTCCCGGATTTCTCCGAGGTTGTTATACGCCGCGTCTTTCACCGCGTTCACGATGCCGGACTGGCCGCTTTTCAGTGTGTCCAGATCCACCGCTCTCTGAATATCTGCCTGCGTTGCATAGGCCTCTCCGACCCGATTCCCGTTTCCGCCAAAAAGACCACCGCCGCCCCACATCAGGGCAAGGATGGCAAAAATGGCAAACCAGGAGCCGTCACCGCCGAACAGACCGCCGCTGTTGCCCATCGGCATAACAGGGGTGATTCCGTTTTCCATGTTTTTTCTCCTTTTATAAATGTATTTTATTTCAGCCGGCAGGCGCGCACTGCCGGGCTAAAATCATCTGAGCTGGGAAATCAGATCCTCATATTTGATTCCGGCCTTTTCGCACATTTGCCGCGCAACCTCCTCCGGGTTCTTCCCGGCGCATAATTGCATGACCTGTCCGATTGCCGGATTGCTTTGCGCCATTTGTCCTAAAATCTGCTGCGGGTTTCCCCGTGCTATGGACATGATACTCTTTGCCTGTCTGATTCCATTCAAAAGCGGGGCGGGAAAGGCGGGGACACCTCTTCCGAGAATGTTCATACCTCTGCTCCTTTCTTTTCAATCAGGCCTTCAATTTTGGCCTTCAGATCGTCAAATTCAGTTCGTGAAACAAATGTGCCGGTCAAGTCGTCTGCACTTGCGGCAAGCTGTTTTTCGGCGCGTGGCACGATGTCAAATGCCTGAACCTCAAACTGCCCTTTAGAATCCACCTTTTTCTGATATATGATGCTTTTGTCATTATCAAGGAAGATGTATTCGCTGTCGAAAGGCAACTGTTTTGCACGCACTTCTTCGATACCCGAAACAAATAACTTGTTTGTGTTCGGCAGATTCTGTGCCGCAGAAGTCTGCGGGATTGTCATTTGCGGAGCGAGCGGAAACCCATATGGCTGTGTAGCCGTGGGTGCGGTCGCACCGAAAGGATAATAAGGTTGAAACATTTCGCAAGCCCTCCTTTCTCGCTTGTATTTATTCTACAATGACGAAAAGAAAAAGTACACCTACAAAAGGTGTACTCTTTCTTTACGGTTTGTTAGCAGAGCAGTTCTTTCATCCGGTTTTTCTTTGTCGTGACCGACTTTTCCGCAATGCAAAGCCTGTCTGCCAATTCTCCATGCCTTGTTTTCTTTACAAAGAACTCAACGGCCAGTTCTGTATTTTCGGCCGAGAGGCCACGCTCCCGGCATCTTCTCCGGAGTTCTGATTCCGTGCAGGAATCTATGTCAAACGGCCTCAATCTCCGTGTGACTGTAATGCTGATCGGAATGCTCACTTTTTTCCTCTCTTTCTGCCGAAATAGCCGGATACTCTTCTACATAGGCCATAAACTGGCTCATCATGCTCATCTGCGCTCTCATATATCGTACAGACGAAATCACAATGTTTTCATAGCCGCATTTATAACCGAAAAAACCGCTCAAAACAACAGAGACCATCTTTAAAAAAACAGAGACAAACATTTCCCATGTCGGTGTCTGAATGATCTGCACGCTGATGATTGACATCACAAAAGAGATAAAACTGGTGGTAAAAAATTTACGGATAAAAGCCATTCGTTTCAGCTCTTCAGGAGCATGTCCGAGCGGGTCTCTGCTGTTACTTCTGCACTCTCGCTTCATAATCATGTTTGGAGTAAGATTCAGAGATTTTACTTCATTTGCGTGTAGAATCGCCTTTTTTTGCTGTTCAGAAATTCCAGAAAAAGCCCTGATTTCCTTTTTCCCTTTCCCGATGTATTTCTCCGCGTATTCTTCGTATGTAATGTTCTGTTCGACCAGAATACGCTCTCTGACTTTCCTGAGTTCTCCATCGGCATACCAACGGCAAAATTCAAATAAACGGTTTTGGAGCTTGGAAGAAACAATCTTTTCATTTAATGCGTCATATGCCGATACCGTTTTTGAATAGGTCTCCGTCAGATATCCCGCGCGCATTCCACTGTCCGAACAACAGATATAGGCCGAGTATGAGCAAAACAAAATCACAAAGAAAGAAAGGCCAAGAGAAGTAAGACCCTCCCACGAAGCGGTTATATCGGTCGTAAGCGCAACAGTGGCCACAAAAACAATGACCACACAGGAAAGAATTCCGGCGTAGTTAAGAAAACCCTTTGCGGCTTTCTTTTTAAAGGAGGAAACAGAAAGAGCCGCGCTTTCCATTTTTGTTGTGCCGGGTGCGGGTTGATTTTGCCAGTCAAAATTACCGTTCATTTCCGGCCTCCCTTACCTTGTCCGCACTATGATACAAAATCATTGCCGCAAACGCTCCGAAAGTTGCCCACGCCATAATGACCGTCATGCTGTGAATGAATTGCTCCACGCCATAACAAACAGCAGTAAGAAGCGCACAAGGGATTATTCCGGTTTTCGGCAGTTTGATTTTGCGGGAAAAGAACCGCCATAGCGTCAGGGCAGCGCAGATACAGACAATGGAAAAAGCAGCCGCCGATAAATGGAGTACATCCAAAAAAGATGAACCTGTTCCCGCTGTCGCCGTCCGGATATGCGGAAACTCTGCAATGGCCGCAGCTGAAGGGGCGGCAAAGGAAATGACCGCCCCGGCGATATCAAGCGCTCTTGCTTTCTGTGTGTTCGTCATGTTCCACCTCCGTCACAGCAGAAAGAAGTCCGGCAATCTTGCGGTCTCCCTCCAGCCACGCATCCTCAATTTCTGCCTTTCTTTTCGCGGAAATAGTTGTGGACATTCCTACAAAATCATTTAATTGTTTTGCCATCAAACGAATGGCTTCAATGTTGGCTTCCAGCATAGCACGATCGGAAGAAGTCAACCTTTTCATCTTTTCGGCAAGATCTGTCACAGTCATATTTCCGTTTTTCAGCGATTCCAATATCGGGGACGCTTCTTTCATAAAGGCGCTGATCGTAGTCGCGGATCGCGCCATAACATTATAAACGCTGTCCTTATTGTTTTTATCATCCATGTAAAGCTTAAATGCGCGAAGGTAGGAAAGCAATTTCGCCACGCCGCCGAACTTGGGGAAAATCAAATAAATCGTGGAAAGCATGACCGTAAGAGAAGCAATATTTTCTTTTACAAAATTCCATGCCTCCTCAAACCAGGTCGTGTCATCCGTGGTTTTTCCCGTTTCGTCCGGTAACTCTGACTGCTCGCCAGATTCCGTTTCAAAAATGATCTCCGGAGAAGATTCTTCCGCAAAGACAAAAACCGTAAAAAGCGCAAAAAGCGTAAGCGTTACGCAAAGAAAAGTCATTACTTTTTTCATGATTATTTCCTCCTCACTTGAAAACATCCACGGTGGTGCTGTCCACTGTTTTTTTGATGTCTGAAATCATATTTTTGGCCTGCTCCGCCAAAGATACATATGGAATAAGTGTGCGCGGGTCAAAAGATCCCGGCCGGACCGTGTTCCGCTCCCTTGTAAGATTTTCCGTTTCCGTAAACAGAATGTTCAATCGGAATACCCCCTGCGGAATCTCTTTTTCCGGAATGATGGCCACCCCGTTTGTCACGCCGGTGTGATAGGTGCCAAGATAGAGAAGGCCGGAGGTAGCCGGATAAACGCGAACGGTCAGCGGCGCACCTCCGCTCAGGTCGTCACCGAGCGAAGATGCGCAGATGTATTTACCACCGATTTTATAAAAGTCCATATCAGCCCTCCGCCAGTTTTGCCTGTGCCAGCTCTTCTGTTGTAAACAGTTTCACGCCGATGTCTTGCATTTTTACAATGCGCATATCACTGGTTACAACATCGGCCATTCGCACAGTGAAAAGGATGGTATCCTTGAGCACCATATTCCAAACAACTACAACCGGACGGATTACGCCGTCCCGGATGAGGTACGCCGTTCCACCAAGTGGAAATGTTGAAAGCGCGGTTATTTTATCTTGTGTCATGTTCTTTCTCCTTTACTTCATAAAATTTAAGAATGTTGTGTCTCCAGTTAGAGTGAGAGTTTCTGTTGAATTAGAAGCAAGAGGGAGATGGTTATCATTATTTCCGTTCACTTCATAAGTTATCATCCACGATTCACCTTCTGTCTCAGTAAATGTCACAGAAACAACATTGGAATAACTTGCACTGTTAAGATTGTTATCGGTGCTTGTTTCTTCCGTTCCGTCAGCATGGGTTATTTTTACCGTCCCCATTCGTCCGCTTCCGTAAAAACCCGTCCATTCGCTGTCAAAATAAGCGTTATAACCTCCACCACCTCCTCCGCCTCCGCTGACATTTGTTGTGATTATCACTTTTGAAAGCGTTTTACCGCTATCCGGCAAAACAGTTGTTGTTTTATTTGCCGTGATTGTTACGCTTTTTTCCTGTTCCGGCTTTCCCGTTTGAATTTTTGAAATTTCTCCTGCCAAATCCGCAATTTTTGTCTTACTGGTTGTCACACCTTTGTTTCTTACGGCGGTATATGCGGCGGAAACTTTTGATTTGATTCGGTCTATTTCTGTTGCAACACTCATTTATTACCTCCTTAAATACCCGCCAGCTCTGTTTCAAGGTCAGCTGTGAGCGAAACAGTTTTCCCGCTGTAATGGGCAGACGGAATGGATACGGAGGTTTGAGACAGTGCATTGAAAGAGATGTTCTTCCCCTCCGGCATACTGCCCTGTGCAAGCACGCCAACAACCGGTTTTGTCTGATCTCCATCTGCATTATAGGCGACAATGGCTTTTTTCCCGGAAAGGAGCTGATCGCAAAGATAAACTTCATCCGATTTGACGGCTGTTGCCCTTATCGTTCCGTCCAGTTCGTTGAATGTGATACTCACATTTGTAACGCCTTCCGGAATCGTCAGATAAACTCGGCTTGCCCATTTCCCGTCTGTATCTGTCGCTTTGTCAAAAAGAAGAACAGTTCCGGCCGCAAAAGAAACATCCGTCCCAAGCGTTTTGGAAATTTCTTTGTCCGGCACGGCTTTTACCACCACGGAGGAAAGACCGTAATAATCAATTTCCGGTGTGCTGGGGTCATCGGCCTGTGGCGTAACGGTTTGCTGAGATCCGCTTGGCGTGACGGTTTTGCTTTGCAATTTGTATATTTTCTCGGCTTCCGGAACATCCGTGGTTGCGGAGACGGTGCTTGCGTTCGGATAATACCCAGCGGGAAGCGTTACGGATTGCCCCGGTTTGACTCCTTTTGAGATTGCGCCGCCGGATTCGCTTTTTTGCACCGGAATTCTCGTTATTGCCACGGTAATATCCGCGAGCTTGCTTTGGCTGTTAATGAGGGAATCACCGGTTGACAGCGCCATGGTAATTGATTTTTGCCTGAGTTTATCCCGGTTTGTCTGAATAGCTGCTATTTTTTCACCAACACTCATTTGTTACCTCCTTAAATACCCGCCAGAGCCGTTTCAACATCGCCGATGTCGGAAGATATTTTGTCTGTTGCCGCTTTGAAATCTTTATAAGAGACCGGTTTTTCATTGTCATCCGAAGCGGCCGTTTTGTCAAATGTCTCAACATAGAGCGTTTTCGTTGTTTCATTCAGTTTCAGCCCGCGCCCCAAAATTCCTTTTGTGAAAAGTGTTTCGGTGGAACCGTCTTTGGTATAAAGCGCCGTTCCGGTCGCCGTCTGTGCCGCATCTGCGGCGGCCTGCGCCGCTTTTGCCGCCGCCTCTGCCGCCGTTCTTTGCGCCGTGAGGAATGTAACGGCATCCTCATCTTCCGGAACGCTTGCCGCCGTAGAATCCAACAGAACGCGGATTTTGGGGGCACACAGCGTTGTGCCGCCGTCCGTTACCTTCAGAACCATCACAACTTCTTCCCCTGTACAGTCGGCAAGAGAAGGCAAAGAGACAGATGCCGTTCCGTCTTCCTTGATCGTGCAACTGAGCGCAACGGTTTTTGTCGCGGTTGTTTCTGCAGCATCTTCTGTTGCAGCAACTGTCGCTTCATATTCGCCGCAAAGCACCGCCACCGCATCCTGCGGAATCGAAATAATCTGAGAACCGTTGCGCAGCTTGAAAACCAGCGTCCGGCTGGTGTCTGTTCTTCCTTTCATCACGGTATACTGCGCAGAATATGAATTATTTATATCCAGTGTAATATAGTGAACCGGATACACTTATACTTCACCCCTTTTCTTTTATTTTCTCAAGTATAACAAAAAGGGCAGGCAGTCGGAACTGCCCACCCTCCGGTGTCTTTATCTTTCAATGATCTTCATGCTGATGTTGTAAAGTCCTTTGAGAATTTTCAGAATGTTTTCAAGCGGCAACCCGAACGCGCGGGCAAGCTTTCCGGCAAAGCCTTCAAGATCTTGCCATTCAAAATTGCCGTTGATGGCGCTCTTGCTGATGTTAACAATTTCATTTGCAATGTCAGCCGGAACACCGATTGCGTCTACATCTCCGAATCCGTAATAACGGTCTCCGGATACGATTGAGTATACCATTTCGTAAATCTCCGTTCCGCCCGTAAATGTGCCGAACAAAGATGACATAAACGCATTGGCATATTCAAGCGGGATGTGGGTGATTTCAATCTCTTTTCCAAGACCCATCAGATTCCGGCGGATAAGTTTGCGCGTTCCGTCAATCAGCGCAATAATCAGGGCGGCCACCAGTTGAGAGGTAATAGCGCGCGAAAGTTTTACTTTTGCGGCCCGCATCTCTGCGCTTCCTTTTTCAAAGTTTTTCCTTGCATACCCATATTCCATACAGGCCTCGGCCAGTATGTTGAAGTTCTGCATAATCTGTGTTTTGAACATGAAGAGCGCACGGACCAAAGCGTTGGGATTCCTCAGGATGTCCGGCCGTTGCATGACGGTATAGTTCGGCTGTGTGTCATAGGTCACCTGGTTGAATAGTTTTGCAACCTCCTTGTAGTATTCCTCGCTGCCGACCTGCAAAGCCTTGTTGCTGTCTTTTACATTCTCCTCGCAGGCGTACCAGAGAGAGCCGACCGTGTGCGCGTCCATGGCGGTGATCCAGTTCATAAGCCACGGAACCTTTCCCGTCACTGTATCGGAAATACTCTTTCCGCGATAAATATCTCCGATATCCGCATCCATATAGCCCCTTTGTCTGTACCAAAGCAAGGGCGTATATTTCTGAATGGTCTCAAATGTTTCGCGCCAGTTCTTTTTGCTTGCCCAGTCCTTTGCAAATCGCGCTGTGGCGGTGCCCATGTTCTTCCATCCGAGAACTGCCGCAGCTGTCGGCAAAGAAGCGGCCTGTTTCAGCGTTACCCCGGCATTGACGGCCAGAACTGCACCGGCATAATTGGAACGGAATTTGTCAAGCACATTCGGCTCCTGACGGCGGGCACCGGCAATGTCAAGCAGCAGTTTATCAATGTATTTCGTTGCGCTTGCACCGAAATAATCATTGATCTCTGCTTTCAAAGACTTCTGATAGTTTTTGTCCGTAAAGTTGTACACTTTGTTAAAGTTGTGGACAGCCTGAACAAACCCGGCATAGAGCGAAACATCGTTGATATGGCGGTCAACAATGGCCGAAATATCCAACAAAAGCAAAGGGTTGGTCGCTCCGACACGGTCTTTTGTCATTCCCATTGCTTCCAGGGAAAAGTTTTTGGAGAATGTGGCCATGTCTGCTTTGGCGCTCATGAGATATCTTGTGTCTGTTTGAATCGGGAAATAGTTCTTCACCGTGAACCGATTGAACCCATAACGCTCCATAGCCGTTTTATTAAGTGTATCTCCGGAGAACTCCCAGAAGAAAGCCTTTGCCGCTTCAACATATCGGCGCTCATAAGCGGTAAATTTTTTCTCGATCTGATCCGAAAGCTCCTTTGCCTTGACCATCATCTCCGCTTTCGCCGTTGCAAGAGAACTTTCAAGACCGGAGATCCTGCCCTCCAGTTCGGCCGCAAGTTTGTTGTTTTTAAGCGCGCGTGCAGCTTCAAGATCGGCTCTGGTCGTTTCAAGCTGCTCCTGAAGTTGAAAAACAGCGTTTGCAAGGCCGTACACGCGCCGGTCTGCCCCACTCCGGAAGGCACCGTCATAATCGCCCTTGTAATAGGCTTTCATGTTCGGTACAGTCAGTCCGCCCATCATAAAGTGCGCGGCGTTTTGCTCGTTTTGCAGGTGCATATACAGCGTAATCATCATGCCGCGGCTGATTTCCACCTTGTTCCCGTTCCGGTCTTTCAGACCGATATCCACCATTTCAGCCATGTTGTCAATGTTTTCCCTGTTTTGCTTTCCATTGATCAGATCACTGAATAGCAGGTATGCGTCACGCTTAATCGTCAGCATTTGGGTCTGACCGTCATTGAGCATATTGTAAAGTTTAACGGCGGCAGAACCTTCTCCTTTACCTCCGGAAAGGTAGGAGAAGAATGTGCGCGGGCGCAACTGCATCACAAAATATGGGTCAAGGTATTTTCTGTTTTTGTGCCCGCTTTTCTCCATGTCTCCGATAAAGTCATGAGACAGTTCCTCCACACTTTCGCGGAATTTGGAGCCGATCAGTTTATTTGCGTCCGTGGATGTCTTATAGATGGCTTTCATAATGTCATACGCCTTTTGAAGTTGCTCTGTGGACAGCTCGGAGACAGGCTTCCCGGCAATCTCTTCCCGGAGATATTTCAGCATTTGCGAGATCGTCTCGTCATATTCTCCGGTGTTTTTAAAATCATCGGATTCATACCGTTCTCTGAGTTCAGCCAGTTTTTCTTTCAGCGCGTTTGCGTTCTGCGTGTTTCCGATCAGATATGTTTCCAGTCTTTGCTTTTGCCCACGGAGTTCTTCAATGCGATCCAACACGCGCGGCTCTTCGGCATTCTCACCGGTTGCAAGTTTTTCCATCTCCGCCTCGATCTTTGCAATTTTGGCGGCGCGTTCCTCCATTTTGCGCTGAAGGTCAATATCTCCGTTTCCGAGCGTATCCAGCACTTCCAGTGCGGAGCGAACAATGCCGGCATTAAAATGCTTGGCAGAACCTTCCGCAGGATGTTCCAGCATGGAAAGGAATTTGCCGGAAAGCCTGCCCATTTTGTCAATCACATTCTTGCGCTCACCCGCCGCCCTGCGCTGTGCGAGTTTTTGGCGGTGTTCTTCAAGGATCGAACGAACCAAGGCGTTTTCATTCTTGCGGAATTCGGCCAGTTTGGCGCGGCTGTTTTCGCGTTCCTGCCTTGCCACTTCATTTTGCACCCTGGTGACATAGGCGGCAAGAGGTTTGGCATTGACAAACTGCGTCAGTCCGCCGTCCGCCGTCTGGATCTTTTGCGTCAGGCTTCGGATCTGTGTGCGGATCTCCGCGCGTTCCGCTGCGCTGTGTCCCTTGGTGAAATAATCTTTCCACAGTTCGCGTAGCCGGGTGTTATATCCGGCCAGCTCTTCCGCTCTTTCCCGATATCTCGCCGCCCAGTTCCGCTCCCGCTGATTGGTGGCAATCTGTTCAAATGCGTCTGCCAGTGCCAGGCGTGAGGTCACATAGTCCGTTGTGCTTCCGTCTCTCACCTGATATTTGGTCGGCTCGGTCAGGCTGTCTGCAAAGGTGCGGGGGTAAGATTCTTCTCTAAGCGAATTCTCTATTCGCTTATTTCTAACGCCTTCCCGAGAAGATCCGATTCCGTTGCTTTCGGATTCTCCCAGAGATATTTCTCCATTTTTTCTATTTGTTCGTCCTTTGGAATCAATAGCATTATTACTATTACTGCCTCTCGATTGAGTTTCAAGAAATTCAAGCAATCGATTAGATTTTTCTGCGCTTCCGAAAGTTTGTACGCCATTATTCTCTCCTTTTCTCGCTTCTACAGAAGCGATGAGCTCTCTATTTGCGTCTGTTATTTTGATTTGTTTCAAAACTCCGAAGTTGCCGGGAGTAAAGTTTTCATACAAATAAAAATAGTCGGCACTTCTTGCTGTTCCGTATCTTGGAAGTTTTTGATTGCGAGCCATATATTTCGAATTATCTTCCATTATACGGCCACTAATAATAGCGTATTCTTCTTTTGAAATCCGCTTGTATGCTCCTTTTCTATTATACACCTTCCTTTCTTCGGAGTCAACCTCTTCTTCCCGCGTGGAGTACCGGATATCCGGATTGTCGCTGTCAAAGGTGCCGATGTTGTCCGTGGCGGATTTGATCTGAGAACGGTTGAAAACAATATAACTTTTTACATTTTCCCTTTTTCCGTCTACATATCTATGTCCGTCATAATCCAAAATAATACCGTCATACCCACTGTCAGAACGAATGAAATAATCGTTCAGGAGCCCCCGCAGTTTCCGACGATAAGAATCCTCTTTTTCGCCCATCTGTTTGACCAGCTCATCCCACTGCTTGTCCAGCTTTTCGTACTCGGTGTCGGATATATCATCTTTAAACATTTCGTTTTCAATGACATCCATTTTCTGCTCAATGGGCTGTAATGCACTTGTCATTTCGTTTTGCAATCGCTCATATACAGTAATGTTTTGACAATACCACCTGTTTGCTTCCTGCCTGTTTTTAAAGTGAAGCGGGTTTGTCATGCGAAGATATACTGCCATCTGCTTGTTTCCGCCAAGGCCAATATTATGATCATTTTCTTTGAAGAAAAATCCATTCGGCGTTTCGCTGTCGCTTGCTCCGGCAACTGGGTTGCTGTTGTCAAAAACAGTAAAGTCTCTTGCAGTCTGATGATAGAGTGTCCTCGGTGTCCCGTCTTCATTCAGCAGGGCAGGGTTGACAGGTTTTGGAGAAAATTCTTTGTCGTAGGTCTTGACAATTTCAAAAAGATTGGATATACTAATAGTGGAGTCTGTGACAGGTCTTGACGAGGAGGAAGAAATTCCAAGTTGTCCACCGGCAGGCTCTATTTTTATGGCTTTCAAATTATATGCTCTTCTATCCACCCCTTTCTTAGATTCGTTATAATATTCTTCCACTGTTACTTTGGCAATGTACCGTCTTCCATCGTATTGAATGAGCGTATAAAGTTTGTGTAAAAACGCAGTGTTTGCAGACTTTTTATTCGTATCATTCTCTGAAACGACCGTGTCAAGCAAAACAGCATTTTTAAGAATTAAGTCAATGGCATTGAGCGATTTTACATTTACACGATTTCCTCCGGAATGGTGTCTTGTATCATCGTTTAATGTTTTTCCGGCATATACGCTCCATCCAGTATCATCAACCGAATAATAACCATGTTCAAGGGTAGCCTGAGAAATATCAATTGTTGGAACTGAAACAATTGACACCTTGCTCTTATCCTTTGCTCTCCAGTCTCCAAACCACGCGCGGAAATAGGGGGATTTCGTTCCCAACTCCTGATAAAATCGTTTTGCCCATACTTCAGTCTTTTGAATTTCTTCGCTGGTGAAGTCGTTAATGCTCTTTCTCGGAATATCCCGGAGCACCGCAATGTCCTTTTCGGTAATCTCCGCGCCACCTTCTGCGCCGCCCCGAATGGACGCTTTTTCCGATTTTTCCGAATCGCTTTCCCACTTTCCGTCTTTGAGCAGTTTATAATTGGCCGAAGCTCTGAGAATGAGCTCATTGAACATCTTCTGTGCCTGTTCGTAGGCTTTTGCGTCCCCGGCTGATACCGTCTTTCCTTCTTCCGTCTTCGCCTGTGCGCCGTTCCATGCGCGCTTGAAGGCGGAGATTTTTCTTTTCATCCGTTCAATGACATTTCCGAGAACACGCAGTACGCCCTTGTATTTCGGCTTCTGAAGATCTTCCGTGACGGTCTCCATGTCCACGCGACCTTCTCCGGCCTGATTCCCAAGCTCCACTTTCAAGCCGAGAAATCCCTTTAAAAACATTTCCGAAGCGTCCGCAACCACTTCTTCCATGGCTTCGTTATAAGAAAGCTTTTTGCCGTTGTTTGCCTTTTCATACTGGCGCTGTCTACGAAAGATCAGCTCATCGGCATTCTCGGAAAGGAAGTTGTCAAAAATGAAATCGCTGTACCGCTCAAAATAGCCCGGAGACATCTGCTTTGCCATGTGGATCATTTCATGCGACATCGTGCGGAGCATGGCCACGCTGCACACATCCGCCACAGAATCCGCGCCGGCATAAATGTCAATGCCGAATTCTCTCTTGGCAAGGTTATAGTATCCCTGTCTGTTTTCAAGCGTTCCGTCCTCTTTTACGGAAGAGAACACCCGGATCTTATAGCCGAAAATGTCCGAAAGCACGCGCAATGCCGCCACTTGCTCTTTCTGATTTTCGGTAAGGTTCTTTTCCTCCACGCCGGATTCCAGAATCACTTTCCCCGGAAGAGACTTCTGCCCCGATTTTTCGGCTTTTTCGGCGGCGCTGTCTACCGCCTTCTGTTTTGCCTGTGCCGCACTGTCAGAAGCTTCCCGCGCCTTTTTTGCGAACATATTGATCAGTTCATCCGGCATGGTTAAAGTGGCGCTGGTGTTTTTGCGGATCTTTTCAGCGTCCCAACCCAGTTTGCCAAGACCCATGACGATCTTCATCTCGTTGTCATATCGTGCCGGATTCATGCCCTTTTTGTCCTTCACAAAGTCATATCCGCTCAAAAAGGCATTCGCGTCTTCTTTGCTGTCAAAAGAAGCGGCATAATAAAGCAGGGCGGCCGTATCTGCATCCACACCGGCGGCCGTTGCATTCATCACTTCGCCCGCTTTGTTTCTCACGGTCACTTTACCCGTCTTCCGGTCAATATCGGTCACGACAAGATTTTTATAGTTTTCAGTGCCGCTCTCATATTCGGAAAGGTCAACGCCGCCGACTTTTTCCAGATATTCACGGTAATTTGCGTCTCCGCTTTTTCTGATATTGCTCTGTCCGGCCGCTCCAAGATTCTCCGCCATGTTCTGTGTCGCGTTTCTAAGGCTCTGCACGTATTTGGATTCGCTGGCGGCTTTTATGACGGATTGGCGCGCCGAAAGATCCGACAGGAGATTCTTTGCCGCCGGATAATTCTTTTCGATTTCTTTTTGAGCCGATTTTTCGATTCTGGTCAGTTTCTCGTTGTTTTTTTGCTTGTTGTCAACTTCCCATGCGTCCACCATTTTCTGAGCGACTTTGGCCGCCGTTTCCGCCTTCATGCCGGTCTTTACCAGTCTTTGTTTAAGCTCCGCCGTTACGCTGTCGTTCATGGCCTTGCTGGTTGAGAGGTCAATTTCCGCACGGAAACGCGACTTTCCGACTGCCATATCGGTACGGATACCCTCTTTCCCGGAATCAAGCCGTGCGGACGCTTTTTTGGCCGCACGAAGGGTGTCTTTGCTGTATACATCCGGATTGTCGCGGATGTTTTGAATCATGTCCGCCCGCGCCTTTGTGTCTGCCGAAACATCGGAGCCCATGGAGCTGTAAATAAAGGGCGTTTTTACGGCTGTTGCTCCGCCGCTCATCACACCGCCTGCCACTGCGCCGCCTAAAAAAGCAGTTCCGGCATCTTTGGCAAACAGCCAAAGGGAACTCTTCAAAGCCTCGTTTTCGGAATAACCTTGTGAAATCATGTCATCATAGAGTTTTTCGCTTTCAGACATCACAACGCCGGTGGTCGAAGAAAAAATACGGTTGATCGCTTCGTCAGCAATATTGTTGTTAATCTCCTCCACACCTTCCATCAGTGCAGAGCGAACCACATTGGTAATAAGCTTTTTCGGGCCTGCGCTCCGCACTATTTTTTCGGTCGGATTGATATACTCGCTTGCGGCCGCAGA
>ENA-ORMS01001073-ORMS01001073.1-human-gut-metagenome-genome-assembly--contig:-NODE-1073-length-24010-cov-6.967648_pt1 | contig 24010 bp, 29 predicted proteins | sample MGYA00242104_ERZ508997 | MGnify/ENA primary metagenome ERZ508997 (study PRJEB26280, sample SAMEA2338704) | human gut metagenome | biome: human gut; feature: human-associated habitat; material: faeces... | reverse complement strand
TCATAACCCATTTATATATAAAATATAAAGTTAAATAAAAAAATAATAAAAATCATTAATTTTTATTAAATTTTTAATGTACAGTTAACAACCCCCTTAATGTGCTTATCTTTATCTTAACGTTGCAAAGATATAGAAAATGTTTTTAATTTCCAAATCTTTTTAATTTTTTTGAGGCTACTGTGAGGCTTGAACTCACGACCACATCTTTACGAGAGATGTGCTCTACCAACTGAGCTAAGCAGCCTTTAATTTGTATAGTGTTGACCTATATTGCTTACAAGGCTAGTTTAACATCCTCTTACATGCATATTTAAAAGTATGGTCGGAACGTATGCCTTTAGCAAGGGAATCACTGTTTGCATTACGCATTGTTGGTACATTGAGCTATCTAGCCGTATGTTCTATCCCTTCACAACCATTAACAACCTCTTGATTAACCATCAAGTCCTCTCCACCAACTTATCCGACCAAATTATTATAAACTCATATTTTTTCGTTCTAAGAGCTTATTTTATTGTTATGGTGTAGTTATTCATCTTCACAAAAATAAGCGTTTCTAGAGCGTTTAAAATGGCTTAGAACGAATATTCTAACGCCATAAGAGGTACGCATATTTGTTTACCTCATATAGATAATTAATAATTTTCTTTTTCATCACTTAACTTCAATTTTTAATATATTACATTATAATGGAACCATATCTGTATGAATATTTCATTCAGATAATTGACATTTCTTCGTCTATCCTTTTTTTAGACTCTCTACGAGATTTCTTTACTTTTTGATGCCGTTGTATTTTATCATATGTGTGAGTATATTTAGTTACTGTGTCCTTCAATTGTTTGGCAAATTTGCCATTTTCGTCAAGGTCTTTCCAATTCATTGCATCTCTATATTTAGAACGACGATTCTCTGATGGGTCGTATATCAACCACTTGTGTACGTTCTTCTTGAGTCTTGAGATATATTTGGAAAAACCTTTCCATCTTCTATAAGCTCTTCCTTTTGACATGATGTAGATTTAAGTTACTAACTAATTATATATCTTATGCATAATGTCACAGTTCATTTAATTACGTCAAATAACCTCTTCTAGCTATATATTTCATTCCTAGAGAAGTAATCTTGAAAGTATTCATATCTTCTGATATCCTAACGTATCCAAGTTTCTCCAACAGATATAATGAGATTTCTATTCCGTATTCTGATATTGTTTTCAGATAAGGAAGATTATTAATCTCTTCTCTTGTCATTTTTTTCTTTGCAGAAATTGATGCCAATATTTTTTCTGTTACTTCTAACATAACATTTCTATTTTAATTGTTAAATTTGCAGAGAGTGTTGGATTCGAACCAACGAACCGATGTTAACGGTTGCATTCTTAGCAGGAATGTGGGTTAAACCGCTCCCCCAACTCTCTATTGATTTGAGCCTCCTAATGGAGTCGAACCATTCTCTCATGATTACAAGTCAAGCGTACTACCGATGTACTAAGGAGGCAATTGCGTTTGGTGTAGGATTCGAACCTACATATGCCAAGTTAACAGCTTGGTGCTTTACCGTATATAAAAATCTAAGAAAAATTATGAGTTTACTTAGTTTTTATTTCTTGCTTCAACGAAACACTGCTTTTTAGGAACTAAATCGTTCGGTCATCCACAGTTGGTTTCTCCACAAGCGTAAATTCGGCAGTACGGCTGCCTATTATATTTCATTTGCCTTATTATGCTGTGAGCATTCATAACCCATTTATATATAAAATATAAAGTTAAATAAAAAAATAATAAAAATCATTAATTTTTATTAAATTTTTAATGTACAGTTAACAAACCCATTCAGCCAACCAAACATTGTCATCTTCTTTTAAAGTTTTTGTTTTTTTTTTTACGTTGAAAAGATGCCAACTCCCAACTGATTTATTTAAAGATGCTCAGCCCTTTCTGTATACTTTAGTAAAGGAACATCTGTATTTTTGTTTTGTGGTGCAAAGATATTAAAAAAATCTCATATAACCAAATTTATTAACTGTTTTTAACAAAAAAAAAGCTGCTGAAAACTTTAGAAAAGTCCTTCAACAGCTTGGGAAATATATTGTGTTTTGAAGTAAGTGTCTTATTCACACAACATAAGTTACCTTTATATATTGTTACTTATCTTTTTCACTCAAGCCGTTGTCGGTTTTTACAACTGAACACAGAAATAGTGTTCCATTTACTAGATGTAAATGAAGAACTATTAAACGTATTATATGTATTATTAAATGTGTTCATTATTTTTTTTTCTAAAATTCAATTATAAATATAAGCAACTTTTCAAAAAGTTATGATTTTCGCAATAAAATTGTGAAAAATATTTTTTTTCTATTCGTTCAATGCAATTTCTAGTTCTTCTTGGAACTTATCATCATCATCACAAACCGAAACAACAGACACTTTTTGTATTGATTTCCTTGGAACATCATAAGGTTCTTTTACACCTCTGATTTTAACATATCTTCCATTCGTATATCCGTCAACAACTCCACTGACTGTCATTATCCTTCCGTTGTTTTCTGTATCAAATGATACATAGTCGCCATCAACACCTTCGTAGCAATCTAACTTAGTGTTATATAGTCTTTTATCTTTGACAATTATATTCGGTTCTGTTACTTCAATACGTTTTGAGCAATTAACTATAATATACATGCTATTTATTTTTTTTTTACTTAAAATAATTCTGATTTACAATCAACGTCAACTGGATTCTTGAGTTCATCAACAACGATGACAAATCCTATAAATGACATAATAACAAATAAACTAATCCACATTGCTTTGTTTGTTTTTACTGTTATATTGCAAATATATAGAAAAATATATTAAATCCAAAACAATTTAGAACTTTATTTTTTGTTTTTGTTTCTCATTCTTTCTTGAGCTGCCCTAAGTGCCTTTGCATATGCTGGATTTCTATCCTCCAAAGAACGGTTGAATTCACCTCTCAAAGCCTTGAAGTTTCTTTCCTTCTCATCTTCTGTATAAGGAGTGAACTGACTTACAACTGTCTCATCAATTACGCTCTGGATAATCTCATTGATTCTACTTTCGTTTATCATTCGTTTTTATATTTATTATTAAAAATAAATATCAGTTAAGATGAAACAGATAATAAGACTTACAGAAGGTGATTTACATAATATTATTAGGAAATCGGTAAATAATATCATTCAAGAACTTGATTGGAAAACAACCATGAATGCTGCTAGAAAGCGTAAGGAGCAAGCAGATAATATTAGGGATGACTATGGTAAAATGTTTCCAAATTCAAGAATGTCATCATCAAGAAATGGTTATGATGATAGGTCAGATGAATTGGAGAAATATTCTCAAGATTCATTCAATAGACAATATAACTTACCGCTTGAGCATGGTGATGAAAGAGATGGTTGGTGGGATGGAGAAGAAGCCCATATCACACACAGACGTAAGGGAAGTGGAATTCCACGAATGAATGGTGGTTATGTTTATGACGAAACATTTGATGATGCCGTTGGTGATGGATTCGATGGCTCTAATCATAGAAAGCATACAACTAGAATTGATAAAGACGGAGCAAAATATGACCCATATCTGTCAACTGTAGGAAACGAAGTATCTATGAGTAAAAATAAAGATTATAATGATACTCTTGATAATATGATTGATGATATGGATTCGTATTATGGAGGAAGGTCTAAATATAAAAACGGTAAATGGTCATAATATAATAAAAGCCTATTAGATATAACAATCTAATAGGCTTATTTTTGTGGTAGTGAAGGTGAGACTCGAACTCACAAGATATTAATCACTGCATCCTAAGTGCAGCGTGTCTACCAATTCCACCACTCCACCATTTATATCATAACCAAATGTTAGTTTTCTTTCCGATATAACCAATAATAATCAACGGACTAACAAAACATCCGATTAGGAAACCGCTTATTAATTTCTTCATCATCTTTTATATTTAGAGCGGTTTAGGGATTCGAACCACAAGTCTCTATCTTGGTGTAGATAGTGCTCTACCATTGAGCTATTATCCGCAAATTGAATAACCTTAAGGTAGTCATTCGTGAGCTTACGTATAAGCAACCTCTTGCAATATTATGTCATCTGTATAAGGAGAACGTAGACGTGTTCGATGACTAGCAAGAAATAATATCTTCCCTTTCTACGTCATCCTATAATTTCTTGCTTTACTTAGCAAGGGTAATCAAACCCAAACGATTTGATTCTTTTGTTTTCGCACCCAAACCTACGCTGTTCCTTACAGTAACACCGTGCTTTGTAAGATAATCAACCAATACATCAGCCCTAGCTCTTGAGAGTGAATTATTGATTGTCTTTGTTCCTTCTGGAGAAGCAGTTGCCATTACATCAACTGGTTCATTCAACTTGATTACCTTATCAAGAACTTCCTTTGCATCGTTAGACAACTCTGAACTTCCTTGCTCGAACTGTACTACCCACAGTACATTATCTACGAGTGTTGCACAACGTCCGTTAAGATTCTTAATTTCCTTGTTAAGGTCAGAATTCTCATTTCTTAATGATTTAACGACATTCTTCAAACCGATATTCTCTTCTGTAAGTTTATTGATTTTGTCATTCAGCAAACCAACATCATAAAGCTTGAAATGATGTGTGCCATTTGAAGTCTTGAAATGATATACATAACTTACATTCAATGCAAGCTGTGCGTGATTCTTATTAAACTGAACCTTATCATAATTTGTTAGGTTCCAATAAACCGCAGGAGTTACTACAATTGAATGCTGTTTATCATTACCCAAGTTAAATGCCAAATCAACACCGCTCTTAGCACTCAAATTATTGCAATGATTTGACCATGAATGCAGCCAACCAAGACCAGTTACTGTACTAACCTCAAATGTTCTAGGTGAACCATTATATCCGCAGAACAGATTGGTCATGTTTACTACATTGTTAACACCAACGTTTGTAGCTTTAACCCAAGTCTTCAAGTCACTAAAGTTATTGTCATTGACAAAAGCAAGACCTTCAACTTGCACACCAACTACTGGAGTGAAATCCTTCTGCAACTTCAAACCAAAATTAGTGTTGAATGGAGTAACGCTGTTGAAGTTAAGTGGAGATGAAATACCTCCTGTGATACCAATGCTAACATTGTCAAAAACCTTGGATACCTCATAAGCCTTCTGAGCGTTAACACCTACAATTGCACAAAACAAAAGTGCAAACATAAACAAAAACTTCTTCATAATTTTTTTTTCTTAATATAAAAGTGTTATTTAATAATTTATTTTTTTTTTGTTGGAAGAGGAAGATTTGCACTTCCGAAGCCACCTAAGTGACACTCTACTTACCGTAGAGCCGATTTGTCTACATCTACTATTGCTAGTAGTTCTCCTCTCGTATCTTCCAAAGAATATCTTTTTCTTTCTATATCGAACATTGATGTATTAGTAACCATCAGGCGATTAGATAGACTCACGCAACGACTTATATCCTTACAATTAGTTCGCTATCTTTACAGATTGGAGGGAGTTGTCTAAATTAACCTTGTTTGCATTTTCTATAGTTACTAATTTCAAAAGAGTTGTGGGAGAAGGATTCGAACCTCCGACCTCAAGGTAATGAGCCTTGCGAGCTACCTCTGCTACCATCCCACGATATTATCTTTGCGGTCTATAACAGAATCGAACTGTTCTCTCAGCATAGACAGTGCCGCATCCTAACCGATGAACGAATAGACCTTCAGATAGTTTGTTTAATGTCCTTCTACCTTTCAACAAGACCATTAATCTGTTCTCTTGTTAGACATTTTGGCTTAGCTAGCGATGTACTTGCAAGCGCAATAGCCAATAAAAACTCCAAATAAAAATCCAAACATAATTATTACTATTTTAATTTAACAATGCAAAGATATTAAAAATATTTGAGATAACCAAATGTTTTAACATTTTTTTTTTATTAAAAAGGCAAATCGTCATCTTCATTATGAATAACATCCTTTTCTATACTCCATACATAATGATAGCATTCATCACCATCTTCATCATTGAAGATATTATACCTAGGATATTTAATATCAAAACCTTTAGCTTTAAAGGTCTTCATAATAAGAGCAACCCCTTCGTAATAATAAGGATGGCTATAAGTATCAAATGTTACTGTTAATGAAGTTCCTTCTTCGTTAGCACCTTCATCCTTGATACTTTTATCTATCTCACTTATGAAATAATGACAATATTCTACAAATCGTTTTCTATTGCCACTAACTACTTTAATTTCACCTATCATATAATTGATATTGATTTTTTTTTTGTTGGGAATCTCGGATTCGAACCAAGAATGTCAGGTCCAAAACCTGAAGTGTTACCCTTACACCAATTCCCAAATTACAATATAGGGAGACTATGTGGAGTCGAACCACAATCAAAAGAGCCACAATCTTCCATTCTATACCGTTAAACTATACTACCTTCTGAGTCAGAATCAGATGCTCTTCCACTGCGCTAAATCACATTTTTTTTTGAGCAACATATGAGACTCGAACTCTCACATTGTGCATGGCATGCACGTATGCTAACCATTGACATCAATGCTGCATTAATATTTGAGCGGTAGAAGGGATTCGAACCCTCGACCCTCTGCTTGGAAGGCAAATGCTCTAACCAACTGAGCTACTACCGCATAATATAAAGAATCATTTTATTCAAATGGGATAGGATTCGAACCTATATCTTTCGTTCAAAGAACGTGCTTTAATCCTTGTTAAGCTAACCATCTAGAATTATATCTTGCTGTTAGATTCTATGAATATTATGATAACAATATAGCAAATGAAAATTATGTCAAATAATTGTAGCGCATAGGAGAATCGAACTCCTATCCCAAGAATGAAAATCTTGTGTTCTAGCCACTAAACTAGTGCGCCAAATAAACGTAGAGCTGTTTTTGTAACAATGTATCCATATATTAATTACTAAAAAAATATTGCTGTAAGCTCCACTATTTTGTTGGAAGAGGAAGATTTGCACTTCCGAAGTCACCTAAGTGACACTCAGTTTACCACTGAGCCGATTTGTCTACATCTACTATAATTAGTAGTTCTCCTCTCGTATCTTCCAAAGAATATCTTATATTTATTGTTTCGTTTTTACGATGCAAAGATATAAAAAACTTTTTTAATTTCCAAATATTTTTAGATTTTTTTTTTGAATATTTTTTATTCGTTAGATGTTATTCCATGTATTTCGCAGAATTCCTCATCTGTTTTACAGAGAGCCATGATTCCTTCTATAATTCCTAAAATAGCTGGAATGTAAGTCCAACAGAAAAGTAAATAGATAACTCCCCACGCATTTTCCTTAATGTAGAACTTATGTGCTCCTATTCCTCCTAGCAATAGAGCAAACAATGCAAATGCTATTCTCTTAGATATAACCATATTTGTATTTTTAGATTTTTTTTTATTTAAAGAAAGAACGGAAGCATGAAAAAATGTTTGCATGACCATTATGCTAATCTATCTTAAGCGATAAATGAAGGATTCGAACCTACGTATCAACAATATGTTGAAATTGCTGTAAGCTTCCTTTGTTTCTTTCAACAATGCAAAGATATAGAAAATATTCTATAAAACAAAATAAATTTGCATTTTTTTTTTATTTAATTTTCTCTGTCATCTTCAAAAACGTTCATTCCGACAGCCAATGCATATATATCTTGAGTCCATCCGTATATTGATGTACTAGAACTTCCAATTTTGTACCAAGGTTTTCCGTTATATGATGAATTTGATATTTCCCATACCATATGAGTCATATAGAATGGTGTACTAGAATCATACTCATTATCTAGTTTGCATAATACTGCATCACCTCTCTTAATTTCAGTATTTTCTGAAATTGGTATCAGTTTTGCATATTCTCCGTGTCTTAGAATAGGGGTCATTGAGTCACCGTATTCATATCTGCACACAGTTCTGCCTTCATTGATTGCCTTAACTGCTTCATTTATGTCTTGTACAACTTCGATTCCGTCTATTTCTTTCGGACTATTAACAAATCTTATCATATTATTTAAAATAATTTATTTATATCTACATATCTTGATATTTTTCTTGATATTCTATCAGGCATAGCATCAATATCACTTATGCATGTATTGATTAGACGTTCAGTATCATCAATTACTTTGATTATATTATCTGATATGTTATCTAAATCTGAAATTCTACTATTAACACCAAGTATATCTAAATTCATATCACGATATATCCTATTAGGAGAAATTGATGAGATTGAAGCTGAAATAGAAGATAAATAGTTATTCAATTTTTTTTCCTTCTCCTTCATAAATTCTTCCTTGGCTTTTATAGCTTCCTTTCTAAGTAATTCTTCCTTTTCCCTTTTCTTCCTTATCTTTTCTTCTTCGATTGCAATACGTCTTTCACGTTCAATACGTTCAAATTCTATTTTCTTGTTATATTCATTTAATGTCATCGCACCAAATTCATCCCATTCGATAGAGAAGAAATCCTTAGGTGAAATATTTTTCAAATAATCCCTATCAATGCCATATCCGTCAGTTTCATTGTATTTGTTTTTTGAAATACGAACCAACACATACAGTTCATTTTCATCTGTAAGAATATTGCTGTTATTATATTTATTCTCACAAACTCTAACGATTTTTCTCAATAGCATAGAATTGGAATCTCCTATTTTCATATTTGATGATATTAACGGTAGATTGTTTCTGATTATGAGCGAATCTTCCAATCTCTTCTCATCAATTATCTTTCCGTTTGGTGTTAGTACGTTTGAGTTTGGATATGACTTGAAGCCGTTTATTTTTAGAAGTACATAATGTATCTTTCCGTCACCCTCCAATGATTGTGTTGTTGACAAATCATTTTCATCAAAATCAACATCAACGTATTTCCAATCTAATGATTTAGGCAATAATTGTAAACCACTTGAGAACTCTATTCCTAGCCATTCGCAATCATTTCTAGATAATGTATATAAGGTTCCATTAGACTCTGTGATTTCTTTGACAATAACTGAGTTTATGTTCATTTCATCATCATCAAATTTATCTATAGTGCCATATACCTCATAGACATGCTCATCCATTTTGAAACCATCGCATTCCTTTGGCTTTAATGAGTATCTTTCGCCATTATGGAACATAAGATTATTCTTGTTATAGAAAAGACCCAAAGCATTTAAATCTTCAATGGTTCTTAAATTAACAGCAGAAATAAAATTATTATCCAATTTGGTTAATCTGTCTGATAAAGTTAGATTATTATTGTCCATTTTAACATAAATTATATTTCGGAAATGGTTTTATGTCCATTTCCGAATTTGCAATCATTATTGTTCAGAACCTATTCCTACAAGTTCCTTTGCAATTACACGCTCTGTTGATTCCTTGATTCCAAGTGCCTTCACGTGCATATCCCTTTCAAGCTCCTTGATTCTCCTTTCAGCAGCAGCTCGTTTTGCTCTACCTTCCTCTTGTGCCTTTTCGACACCCTCGATTGTTGCAATCAAGTCTTTATGTGTCTTCTCAAGAGTTTCGATGTCGATGACTGTCCTCTGAGACTGTTTTGCAACTTCGATTGCTTGTGTCTTCATCATTTCTGAGTTTCTACGTAGAATCTCATTCGTTGTATTTGTTACAAGATTACTTGCTTCAATGCTCTTCTTTTGGTTATAGAGTGCAACAGCCATTGACATCTGATTCTTCCATATTGGAATCGTAGTCTTAATCTGCATTTCGGTATTCTGAGCATCTTGTGTATTCGTCTGCTGTATGATGTTAATCTGTACAAGAGACTGTTGGAATGAATAGCGCATCATAACCAAGTCTGTAATCTTCTTGTCAAGGTTGTTCTTGAAGTCTTCTACCTTGCGAATCTCATAATCATTGTAATTGTAAGATTCCTCCTTCATGTTACTGATTTCGTCTTCAAGCTCCTTTGACTTCATCTTTCCTGCAATGATGAGTTCTCCCAACTGATTGACATATGAGAGGTTATTCTGGAACTGCTTCTCCAACAGATTGTTGTCTCTGATAGCAATCAGTCGTGTCTGTTCAAGTTTCTGCGTAATACCATCAATATTCTTCTGTATAGTATTATACTTAGCCTTTATCTGTTCGACAGATGTAACGAATTTCTTTAATAGTGGGATTCTTCTGATAAATCTCTTAAATGCACTAGGCTCATTCAATTCTGCAATGTCTACCTCTTGTAATTCTCCAAGAAGATTCGCAATGAGTTCTGCTGACTTGATGCTGCTAGTTGAATCAAATCTCTGATTCAAGAAATCATTTGAATACGCATCCATTGCGTTCTGCAAATCTGAACCGTAATTCATGATTGATGTCATGTCGTTCTCATTCAAACTGCTAGCAATCTGTGTGTAACGCTTCTTGTCTTCCTTATTTATGAGGGAAAGATTCACGTCGCCATTATCGCTTAGTACAATATTTCTCTTCGGCTTAACTTTAGTCGCCTCAACAATCTCTCCTTCAACAACACTTGGAGCTTCTTTCTTTGTTGAAGCTGTTGACTTCTTTCTAGTAGTTCTCTTTGATGTCGTCTTTACTTCTGTTTCTTTGCTTGCCATAATTTTATATTATTAATTATTTTTTTGCAAAGGTATTAAAAAAAATACACATGACAAAATATATTATGTTAATAAAAGATAAAAGTGAAACTAGTTAACTAAAATTAACTAATTCCACTTATAATCTAAATTAGAATGGTAAATCATCAACATTTACATTTTGTGCTGAACTTGCTACAGTTTGCTGCTGTGTCGGCTGTGTTGCAGATGCTTGAGAGGTTGAAGGCAATGTTCCGAAATCAACATTCTTTGTTGTTTGGTCGCTTGTCTCCTTACTGCTGCCACCTACAAACTCAATCCTGTCAGCGAATACATCCATTGTTGGAACTACAACTTGTTCCTTGTTTACATAAGTACGGATTCTTGATGTACCCAATACCATTACACTTGAGCCTTTCTTCAAATATTGCTGCATGTTCATAACATTTGAATTGTGGCTTGTTACATTAATCCACTGTGTTGTCTTTTCTTTAGTTGAGAAATTATAGTCGTCAACTGCAACTCTCATAACAATGAACTGCTTACCATTAGACTCCTTGATTTCCGAGTCACCACCTAGTCTTCCTACGAAATTAACGTTAACCATTTTTTAAGTAAATTAAAATTTTAGACTTGTCAGAATTGAATGCCCAACCTAAGTCTTGCAATACAGATAGAAGTTCAGTAGGCATCTTGGATTCAAGAAGCTCATTCGTTTCAATCTCATAATAATAATCAAAACATTCCCTATCCATAAGAAGCTTAACATTCACATATTCCATAATGCTTACTAAATCACTAGCACTTATTTTGCTATATGATAATGTATTTTTTCCAATTGTATCTTCAATATCCTTTAAAGTCATTCAACAATTTTTTTATCGATGCAAAGATATATTAAAAATATTTAAAAAAGAAATTTTGCTTAAAAAAAATGTCAATTAGTATCTACTGTGTTTGAGTTATTACATTACCATTTTGAGTACATACACTGTAGAATGTGCTTTGTCTTCCTTGAATCCAAGCCTCTTGTAGAATGTTATAGCTCTAGTGTTGTTCCTAACTACATGCAGTTCTGCTTTTTTCTTTTGACTGTCACATATGAAGAGTGCCTTCTTGAGGAGTAGTGTTCCGAGTCCTTTTCCTCTATGGTTTTCTGTCACGTAGAAGTCTGATATATATGCAGTGTCATCCTTTTTATTTAGGTAGAGGCTTAGTGTTCCAAATGTGTTATGGATTTTAACAAGGGTGTAGCGTGTTCCGCCATCCTTGGTTTCCATGACTATACCATCATATTCAATTGTCATAATAATATTTTATTTATTTTTGTGACGCAAAGATACTAAAAAAGATTGGAACCGCCAAAAACAGTTCCAATCTTTAACATTAATTAATTTTTCCGTTATTGCTGCAAGGAGGAAATTCCTTGTTACCAATCGAAAACTCTTTATCGCCTACATGTACAATAGATGCTGATAACAAATAACTGTCTGAAACAGTTGAAATGACCTTTATTGTCGGTTTGATATATTTATCCATTTCTAGTCAATTTATAGTGTTAATTGGCAATAGCCAATGTATAATCCTTCTTTCCCTTTTGCAATAGCAAGTACTTTCCACCAATAAGACTAGAGGAATCTATGATTGCCTTTTCGTTTGATACCTTTTCCTTGTTGATTGAGAAACCGTTAGCCTTGATTAGTTTTCTCGCTTCTCCCTTTGAAGGAATCTTATCATGCTTTACTGCAATGTCAATAACACCGATACCATCATCAAGTTCACTCTTGTTAAGTGTAACCTTGTTTACGCCACTCATTACTGAAAGAAGTGTATTCTCGTCAATTGATGAAAGCTGTTCCTTTGTTCCTTTTCCGAAGAGGATATTAGACGCATTGATTGCTTTATTGTATTCCTCTTCACCATGAATCATGATTGTCATGTACTTTGCAAGTTCCTTCTGTAGGAGTCTGTTTGCAGGGTTTTTCTTGTGCTCCTCAATCATTGAGTTAATCTCATCCAATTCAAGCATTGTGAACTTCTTGATTAACTGTTCAGCCATTGAATCTGACTGATTCAGCCAAAACTGATAGAACTCATATGGTGTTGTAAGAGCAGCGTCCAAGAATACAGCCTTACCGTTCTCAGATTTTCCGAACTTGTTTCCATTCTCATCACATACAAGAGGAATGAAATAACCGCATAGGTCTGTCAAACCCTTTGACTTTCTAGCAAGCTCTTGACCAGTTGTTGTGTTTCCAATCTGGTCCATGCCACATAACTGAATCTTACAGTTATATTTCTCCCTAAGATAAAGAAAATCGTTTGCTTGAACCAACTGATACAAGAATTCAAGAACTGAAATTCCATTTCCGTCCCTCTCAAAACGGCTCTTGATTGAGTCCTTTGCCATGAGATAATTCACAGTCAAGAACTTACCTACATTTCTAGCAAAATTTACAAACGAATAATCGTCCATCCAATCATTGTTGTTCACTATGATAGGTGAATTCTCTTTTCCGTTATCAAAATCAAACAACTTAGAAAGTTGGTTCTTGATACATCTTGCATTGTTGTCGATTTCATCATAAGAAAGCAAGGCTCTGTCACTCGTCTTTCCGCTTGGGTCTCCCATCTTTGCAGTACACCCACCTACCAACACAATTACCTTTACACCGTACTTGGCAAAAATCTTTGCTGCCATGAATGCTGACAAGTGTCCTACGTGAAGGCTTGATGTTATATTTGGGAATTTAGGGTTTCTGTTTTCAGCCTTTATAGATGATGGGTCTGTTCCGATATAAACAGAACTGCCACTGTCCAATGCTTCCTTTACATTGCCCAATACTGTACCTTCAAAACCTCTTTCCTTAAGTTCATTAATTAATGCCTTAGAATCAACCATGATAATATTTTTTTTCGTAACTATTTTTTTAACAATACACAAAAACTCTCTTTTTAAATAAAACAGATTCAACCATCATATCAATTTCTTCACTTGATATGAGAGAACGCTTGATTTTAGAAGAATCCTTATTCTTGTTTCGATTCCTTTTTCTGCTAGATTTACTCCTTTTATACATATTGTAATTCTTAATTTGATGCAAATATATAAATAAAAGTTATAATGCAAAAATATATTAACCTTTTTTAAGATTAAAAAAAATAAAGGAATCAACTCTTGCATAGTCAATTCCTTTACTTTCAATTTATTCAGCAAGGCTTATATAAGAGAGTATCTCTTGTGACAGAGCCTTCTTTACCAAATCCTCTGGGGTTAGTCTCTTAATTTCAGTATTTTCCTTACCTTCTTGTTCCTCATCCTCATCTTCGCCCAAAAGCAGATTCATTACCGAGCCGTCAAATCCGCTGATATACATTGAGCCATCATCGGATGAAGTACTCTCAAAACCGTTTGTGCCATATCTGGAAGCTACATCCCACCAAATGAAACGTACCTTATCAACAAACTCTTTAGGGAATACCTCTAAAAGCTTCTCTCTAGCCTCAGTTTGGTTTGTTTTGTTTGACATTTCCATTCTACGGAAAGAATATGGTCTATCAAATTGCATATCAGATACGGCCAAGATTACAGTAGCATAATCTTCCAATGGAATTTCAGGCTTTTCCTTTCTAATCTTGACGATTTCGTCAATTACGCTTTGGAAGTTTGTCGTACCACATGGGCAAGATGGCAAGCTTACTATATTTTCGCAGAATGATTCACTTTCAAGTGTAACTGGATATGAGTTTGAATCAAACCTCATGAGTACATTATGAAAAGCTCCCTTGTTAATCTTTGCGAAGAACAATGCTAGTGATGTTGCGATGTCACAGCACATGACATTTGGCAAACCATTAACTTGCTGTTGCATGGAACCGCTAGTATCAAGACAACACAATACGTTCTCTTTAATCTTACCACCATTCAATGCTGTTTCAACTACTTGATTAAATTGTGCATCAATAGTATGTTTGATTTCGATTGGTATTTCAACATGATGATAACACATACCTCCGACAACTCCTAATTTTCGTAATCTTTTTGCGAGCTCAAAGACATATCCTGTGAATTTAGCGGTAGGTTGCTGTAGAATCCAATTTGTATATGATTCTTTTAGATTATGATTTGCAAGGAACTTACCGTTTACGAGAAGGCTTAATGCTCTTCCTGGAATCATATTCCACTTAATTTTATCATAGTTACCACTACAGATAATCTTTTGGAAATCATGTGCCTTTCCGCTAGTCTTCAGCTTGTTATACTCCTTCCATGAGATATTAAGATAGCTTGCAAATTCTTTTGCATACTTATTAGTCAGTGTAGTCCAAGTTGTAGTACATTTGTTGTTTGATTTAATTCTTGGCATGAATTTCTTAATCAAATCGACATGTGTTTCTGACTGTAAGCCACTTGACATTAACTCGAATAATGCATTATGATTAAGGCAACTTGTTCCTTCAGTCTCATCTAGAAACATTAATACCCACAAGTCTTTCCATGAACCAACCAAAGGTAGCATGAAAATGTTCTTATAGAAGTCATTAGGATGTGTTTCTGCAATCCATAGAAGTCTCTTGAATGATTCATCACGTGCTCCTTGTCCACTCTGTGTCTTATCAGTAGTGTTCTTATCGTTGATTTTTACCTTTCTAGTAATCATTCTCAAGTAGAAAGGGAATCTAAGTGCAGCCTCACTGTTTTCGTTCCATATCTCGTTCTGCTCATCCCAAACATCAGCGATTGAACGACCACGATAATTTCCTGCCTTACCGAATTGGTCAACAATATTGCTTCCGCTGCTTTTCAATTGGATTGCTCCATTCTCTGTGAGTATTTCATTCTCCTTAAGAGAATATGGGTTAATGTTCTTTATTGCCTCAACAAAGGCATTTGTTTTAACGTCTGTCATTGCTATATTATTTTTATAAATGAATAATTCCGATTAATTTCTAGTGCAAAGATACTAAAAATAATCGGAATTACCAAATTTTTTTATATAAATTAACAATTAAACTGCATAAGAATTTGATGTTCTCATATGCATTTCTCTCATTTTTGCAATTGACGAATCAATCAATTGTCTGACTCTCTCTTGCGTTAGACCTAATTTATCTCCAATTTCCTTTGGAGTAAACTGACGTTTCAACCCTTTATCATCATACATACCGAAAGACATTTTAATAATAGTCTGTTCTCTTGGTGAAAGGATTCTTAAATACTTCTTAATTAATTCTTCTTGATATTTTTTCTCAACATCATATTCACAGTCATTCAATGAAGAACTTGCTGAATTATATTCCATGATGGTTCCAATGCCTCTTGATTCCTCTTCACTAGTTGAACCGCAGTCAATACTTCCGTAATTGAAATCAAGCAAATCCTTTGGGTCTTTAATGTTCTTCTTGTATTTGTTGTTTATGATGTCAAAAAGCTCTTGTAATGTCGGCTCTCTCTCATTCTCTTGAATGAATCCGTTCTTGGCTTTTGACATTACGTGGAAAGTCTTTGAACAGTTAGGTCGTTTAACTACTTGTAAATCTCCATTTCTATATGAATTGATTGCTCTCTTGATATAGAATGAAGCAAAAGTAATCAACTTTACACCTTCTTCAATATTGAACTTATCCATAGCTTCCATGAGACCAATATTTGCCTCATTCACGTAATCCATCAAGTTATCAGTTGTAGCCCAATTCTTTGCTACTGATATGATGTATCTCTGATTACAGTTGATTATATACTCTCTAGCATATTCCCTTTCTTTTCTTGTCGAACCGTTCTTGAATATATTGAACCAATACCGTTCTTGTTCTGCTGTAAGAGTAGGATATGATTTAACATCCTTATAAAAACGCTTTGTATTTTCTGAACGGTCTACAAGACCACTATCAATTGATGTGTTAATTACTAATGCCATCTTGAGTAAATTTAAAATCCAATAAAATTAATTCTTTTTCTTTAATACAACAATAGTTCTGTTTCCTTCGTCTCTTGGAATGCCCTCTGGTACAGAACAGTCTTCCAACATTACGACAAATTCTAACAGAGACCTCTTGCTTTCCTCCCTTCTAGACAATTCCCTTCCTTTCATAGACAATACAACCTTTACCTTAAAGCCACTCTCTAGGAATTTTCTAGCATTGTTAGCTTTCGTTTCAAGGTCATGCTTTGCGATATTAACGCTCAGCTGTACCTCTTTTAATTGTTTTGTCTGCTGCTTTACTTTCTTCGAAGCTTTCTTGAGCTCGTAAATCATCTTGTCGAACTGGCATATCTTCATTATCGGAACTTCTCTGTTTCCTTGTATCTCAACCAAGTCCAATCCCATTGACTCAGCAATGTCTCTTGCCGTTCTAATAGGTACTACCTTGCTTTCAATACCTTCTCCGACAATTCTCACTTCTCCATGAAAGCGTATTTCATCATTAACCTTAAACTTTGATGAAATGTCATTCTTCTTGTTGTTAAATTTTGCCATCAGTATTATTTAACTTTTCTTTTATTTGTTTTTTAATATTTTCAATTCTCTTTCTTCTCAAATCAATATTCCTAAGATGCACTCCTAACATTATCTCTTCGTATGAAAGATTATTCTTTAATTCTTCTAATGTCTTTTCTTTTGGATGCAGTCTTCTGTATTCAGCTTCTTTTTCTACCTCATGCATTCTGCGTTCAAAGTCTTCAGCCGACTTTCCACTAAGTACGATTGGCTTTCCAACGTCAGTCGCAAGTGCTGTCGGCTCATTGTCAGAATTCTCTGCAAAGGTACTAATATTTTTTCGTTTGGCAAAATTTTTTTTGAAAAAACTCTTAAAAAAAATGTTAAAAAGCATTTAATCTTTGATTTTTATTTCAATCTTATCCAATGGAGGTCTATCATTCATATCATTTACAAATTCTCGCATTTCTTTAGTAGTTACATCACATTTTGTAAAATCATAGTTTCCGTCTTCATCCTTATAATTCTCAAAATCTGATATCTCATATGTGGTAGTCCATATTAATTCATTGTCAAGACATCTATAATGTCCTGGTTTTATTCCACTAGCAACTTTCTGATGAAGCAGCGTTTCAATCAAAAACATATTTTTCTTGACGTAATTATATGTGTCTAGCATATATTTCTCAACCTCATCTGGGTATGCTCCTCCTAACGCATCTTCTTCTGTTCCCTTTATTACCCTATCCTTAAGACCTAATACCAATGCCACATCATCTAATATATGTGTTTGGTTCATTAGCATTACGTTCTTGTTTATCTTAAGATAGTCATCATCATCACTCTCGATGTTGAATAAGCTTATAAGCTTTAAATCATCTTCTGTTAGAAACAAATGTATAACCATTTATATTATATATGATATATTATATTAGTATCTTCTATGACCGTTATTCCTAAAACGTTCATCTGCTTTTTTCTTTCTTTCACTGACCATTTTGTAATATGCTTCAATGTCTTTTTTCTTGACATCCAATTCCTTCTCTCTTACCTCCTTCATTTCTTCATGCCTACTTTTCTGATAATAGTCATAAATCGTTAAATCAAGGTCTTTAATTGTATCATTGAATATTGATAGAATCTTATCCTTGTCACCGTTTCCGTCAAATCTGCTGTTTCCCAAAAGAGTACATGCAACCTTCTTGTCCTTATATATGATATTAACAAGTCTAAGACATTTTTCCAAAGCTTCGTATGATAGATAATCCTTGCATAGGTCTGGTCTGAAATTATATCCTTCAGTTATGAAACATAAACAAAATGTAGGTTCACCGTCAGAACTGCATTCTAACAGTGTACCTAATTTATCCTTGTCTCCGTATTTTGACTCTAGATTCTTCTCATACACATAATGATAGTCAAGCATTACCTTTAATTGGAATCCTTGCGACATCGTACAATATAAGTTAGTGCCAACCAATATTATGTCATACTCATCCAAATGGTCAATTAAGTCAATATCTTTAACTATTGTTATCATTTAGCAACCTACCGCTAAGTTCACAGGATAGTTATCAGAAACTATCCTTCTGTCATGACTAGATTTCTTAACATACTTGATATCATCACATTCATCAGGTATATCGAATCCAATTGAAGACTTTCCATTCTCAAACTCAGTAACCTTTAAGTTTCCGTTTTTGTCAATAAGACCGTTAAGCCTATCAAACACATCGTCTTCATTTATTCCGTCTATGTATATACACTGAATCATCTCCTTTACAAAATCAAATGTAAATCCGTTTGATTTTCCTACAAGCCTTTCAATGTCATCCTTTACACTTTCACTACTTACATCTATTCCACCTTCAATCAACTTGTTCGTTATATACGCCCTACGAGTCTCATCGTTAGGCTTCTTATATTCGATAACTAAATTGAATCTGCTAGGTCTGCAAGTAAAACGTGTCTCGATTTCTTGAGGGAAATTCGTTGTGGCAATCGTAACCATGTTGTCAATCTGAGCATTTCCATCAAGAAGCTGTAAGAGAAGTCCTGTGCATTGACGAGATGACGTAAGATTCTCGAAATCTTCTATGATTGTAATCATCTTCCTATTAGGCTCAATTTCCCTAATTGCCTTGACGCATTTTCCATACCACATCAAGTCGTCACAGTCATTTACCATAATGATAAGACCGTTGTATTCGTTGATAAGCTTGTTGGATATGATTTGTATGAGAGATGTCTTTCCGTTTCCTGGAACTGAATACAATAATATATTCCTCTTATATACACTTCCGAATTTCCTATACCTATCCTCACTTTCCCAAAACTTCTTAACATCATTCAATATCGTTGACTGTGTATCATTAGGAAGCTCGTATAATTTAGGCATACTTATCTCTTGCTTGTTCAGAAATGGATTACCGTAACCGTCAACGAAAGGTCTGTAAAATCCACAAGGCAAACTATCCAAAGTTGCACCTATCATCTGGTATTGACCATCCCTAAATACGTATTTGCTGTAAGATTTTCTTGAAGAATCAGCCATTAATTAACTTTTATATTTTTTTCTATATTATTTTTTCTTGAAATTTTCACTTTTCTTTAATGCTTCCAATAGTTTCTTTTCTTCATCGTTTATCTTTGAAGGCATTATAATCTTAATGAGACCTATCATGTCACCTCTGACATTCTCATTACCATATAAAGGGATTCCGTAACCCTTGAACCTCAACAAACCGCCATCAACGGAACCTTGCGGAATCTTAGCCTCAAGCTTCTTTCCGTCAATTGTCTTTATCGTAGCCTTAGTACCCAAAATTGCATTTATTACAGGAACTTCAATCTTGAAATAAATGTCATTATCACTTCTTTCATAATGCTCATTTGGAATCTCTTCAATGACAACCAATAAATCACCATTTATTCCATTTCCATGAGGTGGCATATTACCAAGATTAGAGTAACGGAGAGTCATTCCTGACATAGCACCAGGGCGTACTCTTAATTCAACTTCCTTTGTCTTCTTCTCTACGCCACTTCCTTGACAAAAAGGACAAGGATTCTCTATAATCTTTCCACTTCCACCGCAACTAGGGCATACCCTATTTGATTCAAAGAATAGACCGCCACTGAATACGAAACCATTACCACCACAAGTATGGCAAGTCTTTTCATGACTCTGTTCAGTCTTACCACTTCCGTGACAATGTGAACAAGTTTCGTATCTAGAATATTTAATCTTCTTTGTCACACCTTCACAAATTTCCTTTAAAGTAAGCTTGAAACTGATTCTTATATCCCTTCCCTTTACAGTATGCTTCTGAGCTCTATGATTTCCAAAACCGCCAAAGAACCCACTTCCGAATATGTCATCCATGTCAAACCCACTCGATGCACCACCACCATTGAAGTTAAACTGAGACTTGGGATGGTCATATTCCTCACGTTTCTTATCATCTGAGAGAATTTCGTTGGCTTCATTTACCTCCTTAAACTTCTCTTCAGCCTCCTTGTTATCTGGATTTTTGTCTGGATGATACTTTGCAGCCAATTTCCTAAACTTCTTCTTGACTACCTTCTTGAATTCATCACCTTGAAGCTTCTTCTCTTCATCAGTAATACCAAGTATCTTGTAATAATCCTTTTCCATAATAAAACTATTTAAATGCCTAATGCAAAGATATTAAAAATATTCGAAATAAACAAATATTTTAAGACTTATTATTATAATAAAAAATTCCTACATTAATTACAATATAGTAAAAAATGTAGGAATTTCAAGTTTTTTATCTATCTTATTTCACTTCCTCAAATTCTGCATCTTGTGGCTCTGCATCAGCTGCTTGCTCAGTAGTTCCACTTGAAGAAGTCTGCTGAGAATCTGATTGCGCATTGCTTGCATAGATTCGCTGAGAAATACCATTCCAAACCTCGTTGATTTCCTTCTCAAGCTCGTTAATCTTGTCAGCATTCTTGTCCTTTACTGCTTCCTTCATTGAAGAAACAAGACCCTCAATCTTTGATTTCTCATCGGCAGTTATGTTATCCTTCTGCTCCTCAAGCATCTTCTCTTGTGTAAACACAATTGAATCACCCTTGTTAACAGTATCAATAACCTCACGCTCCTTCTTGTCAGCCTCAGCATTAGCCTCAGCCTCAGCTCTCATCCTCTTAATCTCATCCTCAGATAAATTGGATGATGCCTCAATTCTAATGGACTGCTCCTTATTGGTTGCCTTGTCCTTTGCAGTTACAGTCAATATGCCATTTGCGTCCAGATCGAATGAGATTTCGAGCTGTGGGATTCCTTTTGGTGCAGGCATAAGTCCTTCCAAATTGAAGATACCAATCTGCTTATTCTGTGAAGCCAAAGGTCTGTTACCTTGCAGTACTCTTACAGTAATTGCAGTCTGATTGTCTTGTGCTGTCGTGAACGTCTGGGTCTTCTTGCACGGAATTGTGGTATTTGCTTCAATTAGGTTTGTCATTGCATTACCCAAAGTCTCCAATCCCAAGTTAAGAGGTGTAACGTCCAAGAGTACAATATCACCGACACCACTCTCCTTGTTGAGGATAGCACCTTGTACTGATGCACCAAGGCTAACAACTTCATCTGGATTTACATTCTTTGAAGGCTCCTTTCCGAAGAACTTCTTTACAGCTTCTTGTACTGCTGGAATTCTTGTTGAACCGCCTACCAAGATAACCTCATCAATCTCATCAATACCAAGTTTTGCATTCTCAAGAGCTTTCTTGCAAGGTTCGATGGTTCTCTGTACCAAATCATCAATCAATGACTCAAACTTAGCCTTTGTAAGTGTCTTTACCAAATGCTTTGGCATACCATCAACTGCTGTGATATAAGGAAGGTTGATTTCAGTTGAATTAGTTGATGAAAGCTCAATCTTAGCCTTCTCAGCAGCTTCCTTGATACGCTGCATTGCCATTGGGTCTTTCGAAATATCAACTCCCTCGTCATTCTTGAACTCATCAATAAGCCAATTCATGACTTTCTCATCAACATCGGAACCACCAAGGTGTGTGTCACCATCTGTTGAAAGTACCTCGAATACACCTCCACCAAATGAAAGTATTGAAACGTCCAGAGTGCCTCCTCCAAAATCGTAAACAGCGATGTTAATATCCTTGTCTGACTTGTCAATTCCGTATGCAAGAGCAGCTGCTGTAGGTTCATTGACAATTCTCAGTACGTTGAGTCCGCTGATTTCACCAGCTTCCTTGGTTGCTTGTCTCTGAGAGTCTGAGAAATAAGCAGGAACTGTAATAACAGCATCCTTCACATCCTCTCCCAAGTAATCCTCAGCTGTCTTCTTCATCTTCTGCAAGATGATTGCAGAAATCTCTTGCGGTGTATATTTTCGTCCCTCGATATCAACCTTAGGATAACCTCCGTCATTTACAACTGAATAAGGAACACGCTTAACCTCTTGTTCGCACTCATTGTACTTCTCTCCCATGAAACGCTTGATTTCATATACTGTGTTCTTAGGGTTTGTCACAGCTTGACGCTTTGCAGCCTCACCAATCTTTCTCTCACCATCCTTTCCGAATGATACGATTGACGGTGTTGTACGCTTACCCTCGGCATTGACGATTACCGTAGGTTTTCCTCCTTCAAAAACACTTACGCATGAAGTACTTGTTCCCAAGTCAATTCCAATTACTTTTCCCATTTGTTTATTACAATATTTTTATTTTACTATAAATTTATTTTCTAATTCATTTCTCTATATTACAACATTCATGCCATTACATCATAGTATGACATTTTGTCAGTATCTCAATTATTTTCTTTTATTTTGGTGCAAAGATACGAAAAAAAGTTGAACTACAAAATATGAGTCCAACTTTTTAATGTTTTTTAGCTTATATATTTCTCTATATTATCCTTGATGTGATTAAGCTTCACCAATAACTCTGCATAAACTCCATCTTGGGTCAGCATAGATAAGTCATTCGTCCTTAATGTTCCGATAATATCACCGTTCTTTATCCTTCTCTTTGCGATTCTGACTCCAGTTTCTTCGCTAAACTTGTCAAGCGGATGACATATGCTTACTCCTATTTCCAATTCTCTTGAAAATCTCTTCTCCTTGAAATTGATGCTAATGTCATTGGTTTTAACTTCATGTCCATTCCTGTCTACGAATATTGGAATATAATCCGTATCCAACTTAACGTCAACTTTCTCACTGCCTTGTTTTACCTTTCCTACTACTGTGACGATATGCATCTTTCCGTCATTATCATATGCCCTTCCGCATATATGATAGAATTTTTCTGCCATTTATAAAAAATATATATTTTTTTCTTATTATATTCAAATCTTGTTCTGAATAATCTTCATCTTTGTTGTCTTTGATGGGTCACTAATAAGTGATTCCAACATTCCGTTATATGATGGTGGAACCATTCCTCCGTTTACGTAATAGAATCCGTGGAACCTCATAATCTCGGTTCCCTTCGGCATACCCTCATAAGATTCATTAAGAACATATTTCTCTTCCATTAATTTTCTTCCTCTTCAAATAATATTATTATGAATATAATATAGATGAATGAAAAGAATATTCAAATATAAAAAAGAAAAAAAGACAACACAGATATTAATTCCATGCTGTCTTTATATATTATTTCTATTCTGTTACAATTGTTGTTGCACTTGATGGTTTTACTGATGTAACTTTATTTATTGTAGCTTCTGAACAACCTTTCATTGTAATTGTCTTTAATTTGCTACACCCTTCAAACATACCATCCATACTAGTTACATTACTAGTATCCCATTTGCTTAAATCTAATGAAGTAAGACCACTACAATAACTAAACATACCAGTCATATCAGTTACCTTACTAGTATTCCAACCACTTAAATCTAATGATGTAAGATTACTACAAAAATTAA
>ENA-ORMS01001059-ORMS01001059.1-human-gut-metagenome-genome-assembly--contig:-NODE-1059-length-24223-cov-3.649288_pt1 | contig 24223 bp, 11 predicted proteins | sample MGYA00242104_ERZ508997 | MGnify/ENA primary metagenome ERZ508997 (study PRJEB26280, sample SAMEA2338704) | human gut metagenome | biome: human gut; feature: human-associated habitat; material: faeces... | reverse complement strand
TTTTCGTCGGTGTCGAACAGCGCGCCGAGGTCAACGAGACGCTCCTCGAGCAGTCCCTCAACTCCGTTCCTCATGCCGTATATTTTGCCGACGGTCCCGGCTGCAATGCCGTCAAGTCCGCCGCGAATGACCCCGGCAAGTGTCGCGTTTATCGCGGCTGTGGGGCCTCCCGACTGGCCGACGACGATATTTCCGTGAAGCTCTTTCATTTTAATACCTTTCCTGCCCGTCCTGATGCCGGGCTTTGTTTCTGCTTTTATTTTACCCTATTGAGGCGGTGTTGTCAATAGTCTCGGAATATAGTTTATATCAGATTTATAAGTTCGGTTCCCTCGCCGAGTTAAGACGCGCGCAGCGCGTCTTAACCTGAGTGAACAGCGATCCCTATATATAGTTTATATCGGATTTATAAGTTCGGTTTCCTCGCCGGGGTGTCGATTCATATCGTACTATACGTTCGTAGCCGTAGGGGAGGGTGAGCCGGGCAGAGCCCCGGACGGAGTCCGAGGTCGCTCCTCCCGCGATCGGGATCTATGCCGGCTCCGACGGCGGCTTATCGGATCCTGTTTTCCGTCGGCGCTCTCTCGCATTTCGCCACGACCTGTTCTGTCGAAATACGGAGATGCGAAAAAATTTTACCCGACGTTAAAAAAATATTGACCGTAAGGGGTTCATATGATATAATACAATCAGCCGGGCGGCGTTGAGACGATCTGCCGCCTGCGATAACAAACATCAAGGAGGACACACTCATGTTCTGCAAAAATTGCGGTACACAGCTTCAGGACGGTGCGGCTTTCTGCCCCAACTGCGGCGCAAAGCTTGCGGACGGCGCAAAATTCTGCGTGGAATGCGGCACAAAGCTCAACTAAGTTTATCTGCAAAGGGGATGGCCTCGCGCCGTCCCCTTTTCCGTTTTCCGCAATAAAATTGCATATCCGCAAAAAAACTCTTTACAAACCCGCCCGCATACGCTATAATACATCTTGCGCAATGGAAAGCGCAGCAAATATGGGGCTTTAGCGAAGTTGGCTATCGCGCTACACTGGCAGTGTAGAGATCACCGGTTCGAATCCGGTAAGCTCCACCACATTTGATAAATCCGAACTTAATCCCGATAGGGAATGGGTTCGGATTTGTTGTTTATATGGAAGATGTTATTGGGTAGGGTGTTGACGAGATTGTAGACATGGTTTGTTGTGCTTTGCTAAGGTTGATTACAAGTTCATCCTGGCAAAATAAAGCAAACCATGTCGATTTTTGTTTGTGCAACTTATCGCACATTATTCATGTTTTTATTTATGCTCTCTTTTTTCCGCGGTTCCTTCTCCCCAGATCTCCCGCCCCAAACTCACCCTATTATTGCCTCTCCCATACCAAGCATCTTCTTTACCGTTCCACCCTCCCATCCCGGACCATACGTCCCATAATTTGCGCAATAAAACGAACATAAAAACGAGGTGCAGTTCAAGCCTGTCAACTTTTTCTATTGGTAAAAATTACCAACACCCAAAACGCATGGTAAAGATTGACAAACGAGGGATGGGGTGATAATGTCAAAGAAAAGAATAAACAGGTTCCATGTTCCGCCCGAAGCTGGGCGGCTAAGAGGGAAGCCGGGTGAAAACCCCGCACGGACGCGCCGCTGTAAAGGACGAGTCGGCCGCAAAATGCCACTGAAGCGATTTGGGAAGGCGCGGCAGACATATACGGCCTGAGTCAGAAGACCTGCACGGAACAGGCTTCGCCACGCGAACTGGCACAGAGAAGCGCCCGCGGATCCCTGCATGGGAGCGGTGTGTTTTTCATATATAAATTTACTGCCGAATGCATGGAAGGCTGTAATATATCCGCACAAAATAACGCGCTGCGGGGATGAGAAAGGAACCCGTATGCAGCGGAGCATAACAAGAAAGAGCATAAACGCTTACAAGCAATATCTGTTGATGGCGGAAAAGGCGCATGCAACCATAACCAAATATATAAACGAAGTGGAACGGCTATCGGAATATTTGGAGCATAACGCGCTGAACAAACGCGCATTGCTTGAATACCGCGAAACGCTTGCGGAGAATTTCAGCAGCCGCACGGTTAATACAAAGCTTGCGGCGATAAACGGCTACCTTGCTTTCATCGGCGTGGATGAATATAAAGTGCATCTGTTAAAGGTGCAGCGCAAAGCCTTCATAGCGGAAAACAGGGAATTGAGCGCGGCGGAATATAAACGGCTGGTAAATGCAGCTGATGCAAGCGGGAACGATAGGCTGAGCCTTGTCATGCAGACCATCTGCGCAACGGGGATAAGGATAAGCGAGTTGAGCTACATAACAGTAGATGCGGTAAAAGAGCGGCGTATGGAAATACGGCTGAAGGGCAAAAGCCGCACGGTCATAATACCGAGCAAGCTGTGTAAAAAACTTGTGGAATATGCGAGGCGGCAGCGTATAGACACGGGCGCAGTATTCCGCACCAAAGGCGGCAAGCCGCTCGATAGGGCGAATGTTTGCCACGACATGAAAAGGCTCTGCGACGCGGCGCATGTGGAACGGAGCAAGGTATTCCCACATAACCTGAGGCATCTTTTTGCCCGTGCCTTTTATTCGATTGAGAAGAATCTCTCCCATCTGGCAGATGTGCTGGGCCATAGTTCTATCGAGACCACGCGCATTTACGTTGCCGCGAGCAGCAGACAATATGAACGTATGCTTGATAAGATGAAGTTGGTAACATAAGAATACCACGGAATACTGTTTCCGTGGTAATACAAGTAAAACATTCCTTGTACCTTGTAATTATAGCATCCGGAATAGGTCTAAATCAAGAAAATAATTCGTTTTTTTGTCACAATTACGCAATTATGGCAAGTGCTTTCCGTATAGGCGCTTATATGTGCTGTTTCGGTGTATTTCCCCTGCTCACAGCGTATTATTCAATAAATTTCAATCAATAGAATCGGTTAGCTTATCCATGTCTATACCACAGAAACAGTATTCTGTGGTAAATAAAAAAATAGAGGAACGTCGTGGCTCCGGGCGAAAACCGGAGATGAACAAGGGAATCGGGTGGAAATCCCGAACGGCACCGCCGCTGTAAGCGCCGAGGCTCCATCATGGCATAGGCCGGTCATTGGGAAACTGAGAAGGCGATGGAGACGCAGGATAAAATCCATAAGCGTGAGTCAGAAGACCTACGAGGTTTGTAGTTGGTGCGCCCGTGCGGTAAAACGGCGCATGAACAGTGCTTTGCAAAAATGCGGTTGCGGCAATTTTAGGGGAGAACCCCGGAATTGCCGCAATTTTTTATGCTTAGGAGGGAAAAACATAATGGCACAGGCACAAATCGGAACGGATCCTCATGAAAAGACTCGTCTTGAACTGGAGCAGAAGTTTGCGAAGGAATACAGCAAGGCAAGCGACGAAGAACTGCTCGCCTACCTTAGGCGGCAAGCGCAGGAGCTGGGCAGACTGCCCGAAAAAGCGGACATAACAGGCTATCAGCTAATAAAAAGTCGTTTTGGCCCATGGCCGAGGGTGCTTGAAAAGGCGGGACTGAAACCGCCCACGCAGCGCAAAACCATGCGCGAAAAGCGGGAAGCCACCCGCCGCCGCAGGAAGGAGTATAAGAAACAGGAAGAAATGAAAACAAAGGAGCGGAATGAGAATGAAGCTTAAAAGGATAACGCCGCTTATAGCCCTTGTCATCGCGGCTATACTCTGCTTTACGTCGTGCAGCGGCAGCAATAAAACGACAGTAACCGAGCTTAATAACGGCGAAAGGCTTGACCTTGACTACATAGAAAACGGCAACACCTCTCAAGCCGAACCCGAAGCCACCGAAAGACCGTGGTACGCATTCTTAACGGACGCTTTCAGCTTCGGCACGGCGAACAAAGGCTCGACCAAGGCGGCAACTCAGCCCACATCCACGCCAGACAGTGTGAGGGAGCTATACGAGCAGGGCGACGCGCCGACGGAGCGGCCCGAAAAGAATGCCAAGCCAACGGATGCGTCCAACACGGAAGCGACGCCGTTCGTACCGCCGATAGAAACGCAAAAGCCGGGCGCAAACGGCACGAACGCGCCCGAACCGAGCGCAACGCCCGCGCCCACTCCCGTACCCACGGCGGAGCCGAAGAAGAACACAGTCACCATCCAGATACGCTGCGACACGGCCGTTAAAAACGGCATGCACCGCGAAGCGAAGTGGGCCGGCATAGTGCCGGCATCAGGCTGCATATTGGATACGACCGAATTTGAAATAGAGGACGGGAATACGGTGCTGGACGTGTTGAAGATGGCGCGTGACAAGTTCCGGCTGCACATGGAATACTCCGGCGGCAGCGGCAGCGGAGCATATGTTGAAGGCATAAACAATCTGTATGAGTTCGACGGCGGGCGCTGGAGCGGCTGGATGTACTGCGTCAACGGCTGGTATCCAAACTACGGCTGCGGCGTGTATTACCTTAAGCCGGGCGACAAGATAGAGTGGAACTACACCTGCGACCTTGGTCTTGACCTTGACGGCAGTTGGTGGGACGGTGCGCAGGACTGGAAAGATTCGCATGAATAACAGCATCATATCAACGCATGAACTGAAAAAGTACTATACCGTAGGCGAGAACACCGTAAAGGCGCTCGACGGGGTGAACATGAGCGTGAATAAGGGCGAGTTCATATGCATAGCCGGCCGAAGCGGCAGCGGCAAGTCAACTCTCCTCAATATGCTCGCCGGGCTTGAACTGCCCACCTCCGGAACCGTGCAGGTGGCAGGTAAGCGGCTCGAGCGCATGAACGAGAAGGAGCGTATACGCTTTAGAAGGGATGATATAGGCTTTGTATTCCAAAGCTATAATCTCATGCCGCAGTACACCGCGCTTGAAAACGTTGCGTTGCCCCTTGCGATACGCGGCGCACCGCTCAAGCTTAGGAACGAGATTGCGGAAGCCATGCTCGTGCGCGTGGGACTGAAGGAGCATATACACCATAAGCCCGGCGAGCTTTCCGGCGGTCAGCAGCAAAGGGTGGGCATAGCAAGGGCCATAATTACCCGCCCGCCCATAGTGCTTGCGGATGAGCCTACCGGCAACCTTGATACCGGCACAAGCGGGGAAACGATGGAGCTTTTGACAGGGCTTTTCCGTGAAAGAGGCACCACGTTCATACTCGTATCTCACGACCCGGGAATGAGAAAATATACAGACCGAACAATAACCTTCAGCGACGGAAGGATAAGCAATACAATAGCGGAGGAATAAAACAAGTGAGCAAAAAGTTGAAGAAGATCACGGCACTTATGCTCGTTGCGGCGCTGGCGTTGGCATTCGCGCTGCCGGCATTGGCGGAAAACGGCAGCGAAACCCCTGCGCCGGGCGCGGAAAGTACCCCTGCGCCGGAAGGCACGCCCGCACCCGAGGAGACTAAGGAGCCTGAAAGCACTCCTGTGCCTACCATACCCGTATCCGACGAAAAGCCGAATACGGACATAGTGGTGATACCCAGCAACGCTAACGCGCTGGTGCTTATGGACGTTGGCGCGCAAAGCCCCAAGGGTGAACCGGGCGACGTTGTAACGATAGTTCTACCGGTGGCGGTAAACAGGGAATATCTGCCGAGCGAAAGGTATATGCTCCGCAACATAACCGTTTCACCTAAAATACCCAAGGATGCGTCCGTATCAAGCTGGCCGTTCGACCTTATAAACGCAAGCTATACAAGGCACCTTGACGATATGTCATATAACTCCACTGCAGAGATATATTACGATTTCCGCATAAGCGAGTTTGCCAAAAAAGGCGTATATCCCGTGAACTTCGAAGTAAGCGCGACGGTGTGGAGGTATGACGATGTGAACGGTACCTCCATAACAGAGGACGTAACATTCAACCTTTGCGTGTATGTAACGCTTATGGGCAACGGCAGCGAATCGGGCATAACGACCAATTTCGGTCCGCTGCAAATAGCGGCCGCCAATCAATCCGGCGTGTTCGAATCCCCAATATTGAAGCCCAAGCAGAACGTTACGCTGCGCGTACCCATAGTGAATAAGGGCGGCGTGCTTAAAAACGTTACCATATCCCCTGTTATATCCAATTCACTCGATGAATTCCCGTTTATAGCGGAAAATGTGAACTACGGCAGGTACTTTGAACGCTGGGAATCCGGCGGGATGGCATACGTTGAATATAACTTCACCGTTTCGTATTATGCCACCAACGGCAATAAGCCCGTTAAGTTCCTTGCGACCTATTATGAAAACGGCGAACCGCAGCAGTGCGCGTTTTCAACATATGTATACATAACCAACGGCTACGTCGCGCCCATAGAGAAGGCAGAGACCGCCATGTCTGTAATGGTATCGGGCTATAAGCTGTTTGTAAACGGCGCCGAGGTATCCGGCCTTATGGCGGGCGACGACGCAACGATACGGCTGACACTTATAAACAACGCAAAGAAGGATACATCGCTCAAAAACGTTGCAACGCTATCGCTTGCCAATTCAAACGGGCTTACGCTTACCGTTGGCAGCAGCGATGCGGCGTATGTGAGGGCGATAAGTCCGGGCGAAACAGCTGAAGTTGAATTTAACGTTTCCGTAAAGAGGGATGCGGATGTAGGCGCATCCACCGTAGGCGTAAACCTTACATATGAAAACAGCGATTCCATAGCCGGCAAAGCGGCGCAGACCATAATGATACCCATAAGCCAGCCCATGGATATAGCGATAGACGCGCCTATAGTATACGGCACGCCTACGCAGGGTTCGCCCGCGTCCATAAATTTGAACATGGTGAACATGGGCCGCGGCAAGGCGCTCAACGTAAGGATACTCGCCCTTGAAGGCATATCCATGGCGGAAAGCTACTACGGTGGCGATCTGCTGCCCGGCGGTACGCTGAGCGCGGATTTTCAGGTGAACTGCACCAAACTCGGCGAGTTCACTGGCAAGCTGCTTGTGCAGTATGAGGATGCGAACGGGCAGCAGTATACACAGGAAATTCCCCTGACGCTGAACGTGGAGGAAGCTAAGCCCGCTTCAAGCGACGCGGTGATAATAGGCGGCGATGCGGATGTTGACTCCACCAACGTAAGGGGCGGCGGACTGCCCTGGTGGGCATGGCTGCTGATAGCGCTGGCGGTTGTAGCGATAGTGATAATAGCGATAGTATCATCCAAGAACAAGAATAAGAAGTTTAAGGATGCTTACAACGATGATATAAGCGATATGAACGGCGGTAAAAAGGCATGACGTTCTTTGATTTATTCCGCTATGGCTGCATAAATCTGTGGCGGCGAAAATCGAGGACGGTACTTACGGCGCTATCTATGACGATAGGCGTAATGTGCATAATAGTGCTGATATCGGTAGGGCTTGGGTATGAAGCTTCGTACCGTGAAAGCATAGAGCAGTTGGGCAGCCTTACAAAGATAGACGTGACGCCCGCCGATCAAACGCTGCTGGATAAAACGGCATTGCTTAACGAAAAGGCCGTGAACGCCTTTAAGAATATAGAAGGGGTCGAGGCCGTGACGCCGGTTGTGCAGAAGAGCGCATATATAAAGTGCGGCAACTTTGTGAACATGGTGCGCATATACGGAATGGACGTCAGCACGGCTGCAAGCTTTCAGATAGTCCCGGAACGCGGCGATGCCCCGGGTGAAGGTACGAGGCTGCATCCGGACGTGATGTTCACGGATGATGTGGCGGCGACATTCTCGGACGCTAAGAACGACTGGGCCGCCGCTGTCGATGCGGACGGCAACGCGCTGATAGACCCGTTGGCGGCTAACATAAAGCTGACGTTTGACTATTCAAACCTTTCGGGCGAGCAGAGGGCGGACGGCGACGGCCGCGCCCTCCCCATGGGCAACTTCTATACGCTAAACGTTACCGGAGTATGCTCAACGCTCAACAACACCTATTCAACTTCCGCCTTCATGGATTTTGACCGGTTGAACGAATTGATAGACGCAAACGCGGACTATCTTGGCGCAAGGAAGGATGAAAAGCTGCTTGCGGAGGAAAAGAAAAACGGTCCGACATATGAGCTGGTATGGATAAAGGTGAAAAACGTTGAGGACGTGCAGAGGATAGCGAAGCTGATACGCAACAGCGGCTTGTCGGTATATTCGCTCAACGATATGCTTGAAACGGTCCGCACTCAGTCTCGCCAGATACAGGGCATGCTGGGCGCAATAGGTGCGGTAGCGATGCTCGTGAGCGCGATATGCGTAGCAAATACGATGATGATGTCCATAACCGAGCGCACGAAGGAGATAGGCATACTGAAGGTCATAGGCACCTCGCTTGGCAGCATCTCTGGCATGTTTTTGATAGAGGCGCTGATACTGGGCATATTGGGCGGCATATTCGGCCTTGGGCTGAGCTACATAGCGCAAAAAGTGCTTCCCATAATGTTTGAAAATATGCAGGTGCGCAGCATAATCCCGGCGTGGCTTGCTGTGGCGGGCGTTGCGTTTTCCGGCGTGGTTGCGCTGATAGCGGCCATACTCCCTGCCCGCCGTGCGATGCGCATAAGCCCGAACGCGGCCATACGGACGGAGTGATGCATATGAGAAAGCTTTTACCTATTATATTGGCATTCATGCTTATGCTTACCGGATGCGGGATGGGAGAAGAAGGCATTGTGCAGATACTGGAGGACGAACAAACCCTGCAAAGTGCTGCGCAGCCCGAGGAACAGCTTATCGAGCGCCGCATAGAGATGACCGGAGATATTTCGCAGCCGGGCACCATGGCCATAATGTGCAGCGAAGGATACTGGCGCACATGGCGCGTGGAGACGGCCGACCAAAACGGCGAAGTGAAAGAATACCGATACGAAATCGAAAGCATGCTTCCGCAGGATGCGGAGCCATCCGCCGTGCCGGTAACGATAACGTTCAACGGCAATATGCTTAAGGTGGAGAGCGAGGCGATAGCAATGGAGTCGCCCGTGCAGCTTATGCTTAACATTGATGACGGCAAGGAACTGACGTTCAGTGTGGTGCATGACAGTGAAGAGGAGAACTTCACCGTGCGTCCGACTGACGAAAAAAAGTAGATCAACGTTGAGGTATACGTTTTTATCACAATAACAGGAGGAGAAAATGAAACGCACAAGAACTAATGCAAAGCTGTTGGCGCTTATATTGGCGCTGGTGTTTGCGTTTGAGCTGCTGCCCGCGCATATGGCGAGCGCGGCGGAAAACATCAGCAAATGGCCCGCGCTTACGAACGAAAGCGGCTGGATGACGACGAGCAGCTATATTCAAACCAGTTCAATAACCAGCGATGAATATCCCGGCGTCGGCAACATGATGCTGAAAAGCGCCGGTGATGACAACAACAGCCTTATAAAAAAGGTGCAGATACCAGGGCTTGACCCAAGCGCACCGATAGAAAAATATAATCTTACGCTTAGCGTGACGCATCTTGCTGCTGATCGCAAAGAGGCAGGCGCGGCGGAGGGCGTGTATGAAACGATAAAGCTGCCGCGCGCGAATTATTATTACCCGCAGCGCGTGATGCTGCGTGCGCAAAACGGCAGGGAATGCCCCGTATACATAGTCGCAATTCCCGAACAGCACAGCTATAAGGATGAAAAGTTCGATTACTCCGAAGTAATAGACCTTATGCTTGAGCTGGACGTGCGCACACAGGCCCTCCTGAGCGAGCTGAAGAGCACCAATACGGCGGAAGCAGGCGGCTACTATCCTGATATGCAGGAAGCCATCTATAAAATGAATAACGATATAGCCACTTCCGGCCTGTATATGTATTGGCGGCATGCCGGGATTGACTTCAAAACAAAAATGGAAGAAATGTTTGAAGTCAATAACAGGCATACCGATCTTAGCCCGGAGCAGTGCAAATACGTCCTTACCACCATGGCTCAAGAGTGGCTGGACTATTGCAGTGAACGTATTAAGCAGCCCGAAATAGCATCGCTGCGCGTGCTTGGCGCGGAAGCCGTAAAGACCGGCACTAACGAATTTACGCTGAGCCTGCCAGCGGGGACGGACCTTAGCAGCGCAGAAAGCACGCTGGAAATAGAGTTCATAGGCAGAGCGAAAGCAATAGTGGATGGCAAATGGGCCAACGGTCAAACGCTGTTCATTGAATGCACTGCATGGGATCAGGCCACAGGCGTTGAATTCAGCAGCATAAAGAATATGTACCGCCTGAAGCTGACCACGGGCGAGCCCACGGTAAGCGTCAGGTACTTTGCCGTAAACGACAGGGTCGCCACTATAGACGAAGCGGCAGGCTCTATATCGCTCAACCTTGATACAGCATGGGATTGGAAGCAGACGCCCGTTGTGGAATGCTCCGGCAGCGGCTATGAGTTCCTTGATGAAAACGGCGCCGTCGTGGCGGCGGATGCGGAAGGCAAAACAGACCTTAGCGCGGTAAAGACGCTGCGCATCGTGCTTAACATAGCCGGCGGCGAATACACGAAGGATTATGCGCTCAACATAACCCGCGGCAATTCCGCAGAATGCGAGCTTAAAGCCTACTCCGTAGGCATAGAAAACGAAAAGGTTGAAATAAGCGGCACAAACGTGACCGTAACAATACCGTTTGACACGGATTGGAGCACGCTGAAGGCCGAATATACCGTATCCTACGACGCGACCATAAAGGCGACCGCAGAGGAAGATTTTGAAAAATCCGAAGCGAAGCCCATAGTTTACCGCGTAACGGCGCAGGACGGCAAAACATATAAAGATTACAGCGTTGTGGTCAAAAAGGAGAAGGCTTCCGGCGAATGTAAGCTGGTATCCTTTAAGTACGGCGCGGTTGCCGGCAGGATAGATCACGACAAAGGCACCATAACTATGACCCTGCCCGCGGGCTCGAATACAACGTTCGCTCCGAATATTACAATATCCGAATTTGCGACCATAATGCCCGAAATTGGCGCGGCGCAGGATTTCTCCCGCCCCGTTACATACACCGTAAAGGCGCAGGACGGTACGGAAAAGAAATACAGCGTTACCGTTACCGTTTCCGCCCCGCAGGATAATCCGGACAGGGAAAAGCTCCAGAACCTGCTCAACGGCATAATATCCTCCTATAAATCCAAGGCGAGCCTTGGCAGTTGGGAGCAGATGGACCTTGGCATTTATGCCAACCCTGCCCAGGGCAGTACCACGCAGTATATAGACCTTGCGGAATGGGCGAAGAGCTGGAAAGTGACCGCTGCTACCATGGATACGGTAGTCGAGCGCAACATAATTGCCCTGACTGCGAACGGCTACGATTGTTCCAATCTGGCTAAGTACAATAACGGCGAACCGTTTGTGAACAGTAGCGGCGAACAGATAGACAACCTGTTTGACGACCTTGAGCGCGTGCAGACATACGGCATGATGGGCGATGCGTTCGCGCTTATAGCGCTGGACATGGGCAACTACACCGTGCCTGAAGGTTCAAGGTATTCAAGGGACAGCATACTCAGCAGGATAACAGGCAGCGGCAAGCTTATAACCGGCACAGAGGTGGACATGGGCGCAATGAACATGTATGCAATAGCGCCTTATGCCGACGACCCCGTGTATGGCGATAAGGTAAAGAGTCTTATACAGGATGGCATAGAGAGCATTGCCAAGGCCATGAATCCTGACTTTACATTCACATACAGCGGCTATGCCAACAGCGAATCCACGGCCCAAGTAATATGTGCGCTGTGTGCGTGCGGCGTTGACCCGTATACCGACCCGCGCTTTGGCGACGGAAAGACCAACATAGTTACCCAATGGGTGGATAAATTCGCCTGGGCCGGCGGCTTCAAACACGTTGTATCCGAAACACAGCCCAACAGCATGGCTACCGAGCAGGGCTGCTATGCACTTGAATGGTATCTTGGGTTCCTTGAACGCGGCGGTGCGGGCAAGGCATACCATATGTATTACAACCGTTATAACTTCGCAAAGGCCCTCTCTGCCGAGGCAAACATACTCTCCTTTGCAATAGATGGGCAGAAAGGTGAGATAACCGAAGGCGAGCGCAGCACGATCGCCGTTACCGTGCCGAATGGCATGCCGCTCGACAGCATCACGCCCGAAATGGTTTTGTCCGCGGGTGCAAAGCTTATCGTTCCCGAACTGCCGGTAAAGCTGGTGGCGGGTACCGAGCAGCCGTTTGTGGTGCAAGCATCCAACGGAAAGACCACCAAGACATATTATGTCACCGTTACCTACGGCAACGTGGACGCCACGGGCGCGGATATACCTGCGGACGGCATAACGCTTGAGGACGCGAACAGGCGCGCTCTCAACATTGTTGAACGAAAGGTAACGAACACCGCGGACGGCACGGATATAGTGCTGATAATAAACAACACGGTGGATCTGACCAAGCTGCGCATAAAGGGCGAAGCGTCCTACGGCGCGGAGGTAACACCGGTGCTGGACGGCAAAAAGACAATGGATCTTTCAGATTTTGCGGAGTTTACCGTTGTGTCCGGCGACAAAAAGACCACCAATAAGGTGCGCGTAAAGGTAATGATAGCCGCGCAGGCGGAAATGCTTACATTCCGCGTACAGGCGGACGGAACATGGTACAGCGGCGTTATAGATAACGACAACAACACCATAACCGTTTCCGGCGTGGACGACAGCGCGCTCACTACCACCCTGCTTACTGCGGAAGCCACGTTCACGGCGGGCAGCAAATGCTCCCCCTCGTCCGGCGCGGCGGTGGACTTCTCCAACGTTGTTGAATATACCCTCACCGGTACGGACGCGCTTGCCGGCCGCACATATAAGGTGAAGGTGCTCAATAAAAACGGCAGCCTGATAACCGCCGGCGGCAGCACGCCCGTAAGTTCGGACGCCATGATAACCGGCTTCAACGTGCTGGGCGCGGAAGGCGTTATAAACCACGGCGCGGGCACAATAGTCATAACCCTGCCTTACGGCACAAACGTTACGGCAGTCGCGCCTATAGTCACCGTCAGCGCTGGGGCGAGCGTAACGCCCGGCTCTTACCAGATGGTGAACCTGTCCGTTCCAGTTGTATACACGGTGGTGAACGGTAAAACGACCAAGCAATACACGGTAAGCGTTGTATATCAGCGCAGCGTTGCGGATCAGCTTTGGGACAAGATGGCTGAAGAAGGCAACAACTCCGTTAAGGATCACCAGGTGAGCCACGACCCGCACGGCCTGCCGGGCGGATACGGTTCATATTGGGATTCCTCTAAGGGATATAACCAGCGGGGCAGCAGCTCCGGTTGGGGCAGCCTTGGCACGGGCTGGGGCAGCACCGGCACAGGCTGGAACAACTCCGGCACGGGCAGGGCATGGAACAGCTCCCGCGCCGAATGGACCGATGTACTTGATTGATAATGTATTCAATGCGGAAGAGTTGAAATACACGGAGGAAAACATATGAAAGCTAAAAAACTGTTGTCCCTTTTGCTGGCGCTTATAATGTGCGCGGGTCTTGTGCCCACGCAGGCGCTGGCAGCGGGAAATATGACCCTTATGATAAATACAGAGGGCATAGAGAACGGCACCGTGGAGATAGTATCCATACCGGACGGCGCTACGCAGGACGGCAATACGGTCACCGGCCTTACGGCGAAAACGGGGTTCGTAACGGTTAAGGCCACGCCTAAGGAAGGCTACGAGTTCCTTAACTGGACGGTCAAAATATCCACGAACGGCACAAAGTGGCTGAGTAAAGCCATGCCTAACGCTGGTTATGTGCTTAAAAGCGGGCAGACGTTTGCTTCCAACCCGATTGAAATAGCAAACGGCACAATGGCCAAGTTCCTTCAGCTAACGCCTAACTTCGGCATACCGCTCAAGCTGGCCGTTGAATCGAGCGACCCTGAAATGGGCGAAGTAGTGCTGGGCCCGAACACGGGCAAGCAGCTCACCGAAAAAACCGAAAAGGGCTACGTCGGCAGCTATAACGCTGGCAACGTGGAAATAGGCTACCGGCTGAAGGATAGCGAAAAGTACCAGTTCGTGGGTTGGACAATACGCTATACCAACGGCGAAAGCGGCATAGTTGACGATCTTGACGTATACCATTATCATGACCTTGGCATGTCTAAAACCACGACATGGCCATATGATAAGAATCCTTGGAGTACTGACGAGACCGTTGTCGGAAACACCGTGCGCGACCTTATTGATTACAATAGGAAGGGCATAAAGCACGACGCTACCATAACCGCCGTGTTTAACGACAAAACTTCGCCCAACTATGCGTTGCAGGATAGTTACTGGAATATTAGGATGTATGTAATACTACAGAGCCAAACTGTGTATTACCCCACTATAACTGGATGGGACAACACCACAAACGAGGTGGTTGTGGAGTTCAATGATGTTCCGTCGGCTGATGTGCTTAAAAGCGCTCAGCAATGCCATATATACATGCCTATAGGCAAGAGCGGCACTACCGGCATAACTGCGCCCGGGCTGGCAATAAATTTTACGGATGATGCTCCGAAGTATACCTATAAGGACGAGAATAAGCTGGAATATGGGTTCGGCCAATATACGATTGATGATTTTGCCGATGCATATGAAATACATTTCAACGTGCTTGATAACAACGGAAATACCAAGCCCGGCGTTATAAGGCTGAACCTTAAAAACAGGGGCAGGCTCACCGCCGAACACGGCGCTGTGCAGTACCTTGGCAAGCAGTATGAAAACGGCAGCGTAATAGACTTTATCACCGATAGCGATGGCGAGGCCACCATGACCGCCGTGCCGGAAGAAGGCTACAAGCTGCTCAAATGGATAATAAACGGCACAGAATATCCCGCCAACGGCAACGACATAACCTTTGCCGTGCCGGAAAGCACGTTTGATATTCAGGCCGTGTTTGCCGCGCCCGAATTTGTGGTCGCGGGCAAAACTCCCCGCTTTGACATAAGGGATAACCTGCTTACGCTCACCCCGTTTGTCGATCTGGCGACGGAAGGCACCGTGACCGGCTGGTCTAACGATACGGACGAACAGGTGGTCGTAACGTTCAATAACGTAGGCACGCTGCCCCAGTACGTTGCCGCGTATTATAGGCTGAACAAAGATTCCTATGCGCCTGACGGAACATCGCTTTCCTTCGGCGGCAGGGAGACCGGAGAGAAAGGCTCATGGCTCAGCTGGAGCAGGTATTACTATACCCAGCTTAATGCGGACGATTATGAAATACCCTTTACCATTACCGATAAGAACGGCTTTGTAAAGCGCGGCGTGATACGCTTCGAGCGCGACGGCAAGGCCGGCATAGAAGCCGAACACGGCAGCGTTATATATAACGATACCGAATATACCAACGGCCAAACCATAGACGTTGCCGCGGGCGAAATAACCCTTCAGGCCAAGGCGGACGAAGGCTATGCTTTCGCGGGCTGGGAAATAGCCGGCAAGGAATATTCCGATAATCCGCTGACCATTGAAGCGGACGGCAAGTTCTTCATTATAAAGGCCAAGTTCGCCAAGCTTGTTACTGTAAGCACGGGCGAAGGCATAGTTTCCGAAGGCGCGGCCAGGTTTGCGGACGACGAAACGGCTGAAAGCAAAACCGTTGCCGCTGGCGAAAGCGTAAGCATAACCAACGTGCCCGGCAAAAAGAGCAAGTTTGTTGCGTGGCACGTTGAATATGAAAAGGCGGAAGGCAAGTTCATGCCCGCCGAAGAAGGCCGCCATTATACCCTTGGCGATGATACAAGCCTCAGCGATGGCACCATCACCATTGTTGCCAAGGAATATAACATTAAGGTATATCCCGAATTTGAGCGGACTTACAGCATAACCCTGCAGCAGGCGGAAGGCGGCAAGGCGAGCTTTGCCGAACCCGTAAGCGCCATAGGCAAGGATGCCGTATCCGGCCTTACCAAGGATTCCGCCGCTGTAACGTGGGAACGCGAGGTCGAAACCGGCTACAGGTTCGATAAATGGGGCATAGAATACTTTGACACTGCCAAAAATGAGTGGGTAGCCGACCCGACCGGAGGTGGCTCAACTGCGATATACCGTTACTGGACTCCCGTAAACGGCGACGGCCGCATGAGGCCATCAATGTCCGTAAAGGTGACGGAATATGACCTGCGCATAACTCCGCAGTTCTCCAAGGGACTTACCGTTGAAGCTGTGGCAGACCCTGCCGCAGGCGGCACGGCGGAAGTGACCGGCGATACTGACGGCTACTTTTATAAAAACCAATACGCCAAGCTGAAGGCGGCCGCCGCTGACGGATACAACTTTGGCGGCTGGACGATAGAATACAAGCAGGAGGACGGCACCTACGCGCCCGCTGTGGCAGGCACACATTATAGAGCTATAATAGGCAGCGCAGACACGGCGGAGATCACCGCGGCCGTGCTGGATCACAGCCTCCGCTTCACAGCCAAGTTCACCAAGCAGCTCTATGTGGAGCTTGCTCAGGGCGAGCACGGCACGGCGGAGTTCGTGGGCGTAACGCCGGACGCGAACAACCGCGTGTATGGGCCGGACGACAGCACCGGCAACATAGTTGCAACCGTTAAGGCCACGCCGGAAGAGGGGTACGTGTTCGGCGGCTGGGAAGTTGTAAACGGCGAAACCGGTAATTCGGTATCGCCCTCCGAAACCGGCTATAGTTTCCATTACGAGATAGCCGACGGCGGCACCGTGGCCAGCAACCCCATGAGCGTGGGCTTCTCTAAGAGCGAGATGGACAGCTACCACGTTAACCTGAAAATAAAGCCGGTATTCGGCAAAGGTATAAAGGTTACAGTTGGCAGCGACAACAGCGCATACGGCACCGTAACTCCCGAAGGAGAGAACATTATTTCGGGCACCAACGGAAGACTTGATTTCAGCGCGAAGCCCGCTGAAGGCTGCATGTTCATGGGTTGGGAAGTAACCTATGCCGACGGCACCGAGATACCCGATGAAGAAAAGGGCAACATGTTCATGTTCAACGTGAACACCGTTAACAATGACGAAACGGGCGACAATAATCAGCTGCTGACGTTCAACTGTGAGAAGGATCTGAAGCTGACGGCGCACTTCGTCAAGAAGGGTGAGCCTAACTTCGTAAGGTATAACACCAATTCTTACCACGCCGGCTGTCTGATGATGCCCGAGTCTACAATTTATGCCCCCGGCAGAACTGTGCCTTCAAGCTTCACCGGCTGGTCGAACGACCTGTCCGAACCTATCGTGATAACGTTTAACGCTGCGGCACAGGCAGATAAGGCCGTAAGTATATTCTATCGGTATAGGTATACGGTACTTGCCGCGCCCGATGTGTCGTTTGACTTTGGCGAAGGCACTGAACACAGTAATGCGAGCGATTCCACGAGAAGCTATAAATATACCTTCTCCGAGGAAGAAGCCGCTACGCTGTACGAACTGCCGTTCACCGCGACCGATGCTAACGGCAACGTGAAGAAGGGCGTTATACGCTTCGCCCCCGCACGCCGTGCACTGATAGAGGCCGAAAACGGCGCCGTGTCCTATAACAATGCGACCTACGCCGCGGGCAGCATAATAGACTTCCCTGCGGGCGAAGCCACCATCACCGCCGCCGCCAACGAAGGCTATGCCTTCGCGGGTTGGGAGATAGAAGGCGTTGAGTTGAGTGAAGAGCAGGCCAAGAGCGAGACCCTCACCTTCACCGTGCCGGAGAAGTTCTTCACCATAAAGGCGAGGTTTGAGGTGGAAAACAAGGTCAACGTAACGCTGAGCGTAAACGAGGCAACATACGGCACGCTGACGAGCGAAAGCAACCTTACCGGCCTGAAGAAGGGCGATAAGGTGGAGCTGGTCGCCGCGCGCAACCCCGATGGCTACGAGGACTTCCTGCTTTGGCACATAAGCGGCAAGGAAGGCACAGACTATACAATAGATAACGATCCCGAAGTACCCGGCAAGGCCACGCTGACCGTGCTCGGCACGAAGGACATATCCGTAATGGCTGTATTCCGCGGCAAAGTCGTAGGTTTGCAGACCAGCGGCAGGAAGTATGCCATTATGCCCGTAAAGCATGGGCAGAGGCTGATAATAACCTACCTTGGGCATCAGGATGTGAAGGTAGGCGTTACGGAAGTGACAGGTTGGAACAATAATCCCAACGAGACGCTTGCCGTAACCATCACGCTCAATGGCTTCAATGACGGCGGCTCTCTGGTCGTCCTGAAGAAGTATATGGGCATGATGCGTGACAACGCACCTGACATACTTGCACCGGGCGCGTCATATGTGTTCCCCGACATGGAGGATACAGCTGGACCAGTTACTTCCATCGGCGCGATGTACTTGCATTTTACCAATGGCTGGGACAGGACAAAAACATATCATTTCAGCATAGTTGACGAAAGCGGCAACGTGCTGAAGAACGGTACCGTTGAGTTCAGGGCTAAGGGACTTGCTAAGATAGAAGCCGAGAACGGCGCGGTAGAGTTCGACGGCACCAAGTATAATAACGGCGAAAAGGTGTACCTTGGTACAGGCTCCGCCACCATCACCGCCGCCGCCAACGAAGGCTATGCCTTCGCGGGTTGGGAGATAGAAGGCGTTGAACTGAGTGAAGAGCAGGCCAAGAGCGAAACCATCACCTTCACCGTGCCGGAGAAGTTCTTCACCATAAAGGCGAAGTTTGAGGCGGATACCACCCCCGGCATAAAGGTGACCGTGAAGAGCGAGAACACCGCCAAGGGTTCCGCCGCCGCAACGACCGACGGGCTGGATAACTTTAAGCCCAACGGCACAAGCATAATAGAGCTGAGCGCCACCCCCGCCGCCAACTGCACGCTGGTCGGCTGGACAGTGACGGATACCGCAAGCGGCGAATACCTTGACAAGAGCCTTTATACCCTGTATGAAGAAGGCGAAAACAAGCTGCTGCTGGCAAAGGGCGTTGATAAGGATGTTACCGTTACCGCATACTTTGCCAACTCCACCGAAGGCGTGTTCGTGATGCCCGGCGAGCGCCTGCCCGCGTTTACCATAACCGGCAAGGACGGCACGGTGTACACCGGCGCGATAGAAAATTGGGACAATAATACATATAACGAGATAGTCGTAACGTTCTCCGGCTTCGGCACAAGCGACATACTTGGTCAGGATATGCTGATAACCCTCAGCAACGGCAGCAGCGATGTGCTTGCCCCGACAGACCTTGTTATGAAGCGTACCGATGCGGGCAACGGCAAGGAAGAGGTCGTTCGCCATGAGAACGGCGGTAAGGTGTATTACAGCCTTAGCGGCTATCAGCGCGAATCCAGAATACCCTTCACCTTTACCGACAGGAACGGCAACGTGAAGAAGGGCACAATAAAGCTGAACCTTGATTACCGCGCGGAAGTGTACATCGTCGGCTTCTGCCAGCCGTCAGGCGACAGACTCGGCGGATACGTGCTCTATAATGGCAATAAGTATTACAGCGGCGACGTTATCCCCTTCGAGCCCGATGCGGAAGGCTACGTTACCATAACCGCCGTGCCGGAGGAGAAATTCGCCAATATAGAATATGTGTTCAAGAATTGGAAGATGGACACGGTGGAGCTGACCGCGGACGAGGTTTATGCCAACCCGCTCAAGTTCAAACCTTCCAAGGAATACTGCGTGATACAGCCGCAGTTCGCGGGCGACGGCCGCCTTGTGGTGGTGACCGATGCCGAAAACGGCCGCGCCGAATTTAAGAAGAACGGCGAATTGGTAGAAGGCGGCGAAGCCGACGGCATTGCTTACGGCACGGATAAGCTGAGCGTGGAAGCTATACCGGATGACGGCTATGTGTTCGTAAGGTGGCAGGTGGAGATGAATAATTCCATCACCGATCCGGATCTATGGGTAGGCGAGAAGTTCACCGAAGATGAACAGGCAAGGCTCCTTGCGCGCAATACTTCCCTCAGCGAAAGCGATATAAGGGAGGCCAAGCTGGACTTCACGCTTGAAGGCGGCATATATGCGCTGCGCCTTACGCCGCTGTTCGGACTGGACGCCAAGGGCGCGACCATAACGCTGGATAACAGCGAAAGCGAGAAGGGCACCATTTCCAGCGAGGACGACCTGACCGACGTGCGCTGGTACCTGCCCGCCGTTACCATAAAGGCCGAAAAGAAGGACGGTTACGAGTTCCAGGGCTGGACGGTCACGTCCACCGCAACGGGCAAGCGCCTGTATAACGGTAAGGACTACGAGATGGTTGAAGTGGACGAATATACAATGACCATCAGGCCGCTCAGAAGCAGCACGCAGGACATGACCGTTAAGGGTATATTCCTTGAATATCAGCCCGTGTACGGCACCGTTAAGGGCCATGGCTACGCCGTGGTTTACGAAGGCAAGGAATACCGCGAAGGCGATGTGATAACCTTCCCCAACGGCAAGGGCATAGCCACGCTTGAATGGAAGCCGGACAATGCGAACGTTCACTTCGTATACTGGTTCTTCAGCAATTATGTGATGAACAACGAATCGGAAGCCCGTAAGCAGCCGAGGATAGACGTTCAGCTTCTTGAACGTGACTTCGAAATAAATGTTGTCATGGGCTATCACGTGGATTACCGCATAATGTGCGACGGCGTGGATATAACCCGCAGCGATGATTGGGCAAGTGCGGGCACAGCAAATATCTATACGCTGCAGGGCCTCTATGGTTACGACCGCAGCAAGTACCCGACCATAGATGACGCGATAGACAATTACTCTGAAATTTTCAAAGCAGCCAGCCGCTCTTATGTTATACCCGGCGACGGTGTGATATTCTGGTTAAATGAAAACTTCAGGCTCGGCGGGGCTACCAACGGCAGGATAAAGTATGTCTACGACAGCATTACCGTTGAGCCCGCCGCCGAAGAGATAGGCATCACTAAGGAACTGATAGATAAGCAGTATGGCGCGTATGACGACAAGAGCGATGAATACCGCGTGTGGGCGGCGTATGTAATGCCTGAAAGCGATATTACCATAGATATAAACATTCGCCGCATAGGCTACAGCCAGATCACCGCGCAGCCCAACAACACCACTTACGGTTCCGTGACTATGTCTCCCGAATCCACCGGCGGGGACGGATATTACAGGGAAGGCGCTTACCTGCGCATCAATGCCGCCGCGAAGAGCGGATACCGCTTCGTAAAATGGGAAGAAGCGCAGGGCAGCAGCTATCTCAGCGAAGAACAGAAGCTGAGCAGCAGCCTTAATCTTAGGGTAGGCGTCGATTCCGCCGCGCTCACCGCCGTGTTTGAAGAGGATACCAACCCCATTGCGCAGGCGCTCAACCTGGTGGTTGACCCTGCGGGTAAGGCGAACGTGCTCGTGAACGGCGCTAAGGGAGTTACCGGCGCGTTTGAAGGCGAAAGCGTTACCGTGTCCCTTGGCGACTTGGATGATTATTACGAGTTTGACCATTGGGAAATAACCCGCGACAGCAGCGGCGAATCGCTTATAACCAGCGCTGCAAGCTACAGCGAATCCCTCACGTTCGTTATGCCGAACGGCTCGGTGACTGTTAAGGCCGTGCTTAATGCGAAGTCAGTCAACGTAGCTTGGAGGTTCATGATAAAGAAGGGCGAAAACACCTATGTTGGAAGCAGCGCCATTACGCCCTACATGGCCGATATAAGCATATGGAAGAACGGTGTGCTTCAGGACCAGAACAGCAAGATAACCGTTGTTAAGGGGGACACCATAAGCTTTGAAGTTAAGCTTAAGGATCCGAACAAGTATATCCTTGAAAAGATATGGCTTGATTTGTCCGGCACAACGGCAAAGAACTACTATGACTATAAGGGCGAATACACCGTTACCAGCTGGAAGTTCAGAGGGAAGAAGATATATCAATTCCTGATAAATGTCGGCTTTGATATGAACGACGGCGACATACAGCGTTACAACCTGAACGTTGTGCAGCCCGCGTCCGGCGGCACGATAGAGTGCAGCAGCGTATATCCCCTTGCGGACAGCGTAGTAAACCTGATCGCCAAGCCGGAGGAGAATTACAGGCTGAAGCGCTGGATAGTGACGGACGAATACAACAATGCCGTGGAGGTTACCGTAGACGACAGCGACGCCAACAGCGCCAAGTTCACCATGCCCGCTGCGGACGTTACCGTGACGGCAGAGTTTGAACAGACCGATGCAAGCGGCGCTGAGATACTGGCCGTGGATATTCTTTCCGGCAAGGGCGGCGCGGTGATAGCGTCCGGTACGCTTGCGGGCGACGCATGGACAGTGGACCTGAGCGGCGTTATAGACAAGGCCACCGCGGACGGAATACCGCAGGGCACATCCGGACTGTATATGCGCATAACCGCAAACGAAGGCACGACCGTGGAGCAGGTCAATGCATTCACGGGCGACTGGTCGAATGGCGACATTGCGTGCTACATGCCGCTGAACCAGGGCGTTATATTCATAGCGCATAACGGTGAGCAGAGCAGGAATTACACCATTACGCTTGCTTATAGCGAACCCGGCGCGCCTGAGCTTTCAAACGGCTCTGCCGAGCGCATAAGCGACAAGGAAGCGAATATCAAGTTCACCTCAAGCGAAGGCGGAAGCTGCTACTATGTGGTGGTTGAGTCTGGCGCTGCCGAGCCCGCAATAGATACCGAAGGCAGAGGCATGAGCATATCCGCAGGTGAAAACACGCTGATGCTGACCAACCTTGCCAAGGGCGCGCGCGATATCTACATCGTTGTGAAGAACGCAAGCGGCGTAGCGAGCAAGCCCATGAAGATAGAGATTCCCGCGTTCAGCTCCGGCGAGGACGATGGTGAATATACCATAAGCGTAGCCGAACACGTCGGCGGCACGCTTACGCCCAGCAGGACAAGGGCAAATGAGGGCGACGAGGTGACCATAAGCATAAGCGCGGCGGACGGAATGCAGATGAAGGTCGGATCGCTGACCTATACCGAAGCTATTGAGAATGGCAAGACCGTTACCATAGAAAACGGCAAGTTCACCATGCCTGCCTGCGATGTAACGATATCCTGCCAGTGGGAGAGCACTGCGTCCCAGCCCACGGGCGGCGGCATAACCGGATTTGTTATAGACGGCATTCCAGGCACGATAGATGTCGGCGGAAACATTGTCGTTACCATGCCGTACAAGACCGACGTTACTGCGCTCAGGCCGGTGATAACGGGCGTGAACATAGCGAAGATGACCCCTGCCTCAAGCGAGGCTGTGGACTTCACCAAGCCTGTTATATACACCGTGACCCTCACCGACGGCACCGTGAAGCTGTACACCGTTACCGTGCAGCTGCATAATGCCGGCGCTGCCAATGAACTGTGGGATAAGCTTACCGATCCCAGCCAGACGCTGCCCTGGTGGAAGTACGCCGAGCAGCAGCGCAACAGCGGCTATTACCCCCGCTACTGGTAAGTCGCACAACCTAATCTAAGCTCCCGATAACACCCCCGCCCGCCAAGGTTTTAACCCCGGTAAGCGGGGGTGAGTTTGTTAAAACACAATTGGCAAGCAATGCAAGTGTTTATACACTTGCGAAAAAGCCTGTCAGGGAGAACCCTGAGACCCCGAACGGTTTTTGCAAAACCAGCTGCGCTCCTACGGAGCTTTTTGTTGCTGTTTCAGCATTATTATGCAGTTATAGCATTGACATGTTATCAATATTGGATTATCCTATAAGAAGAGAAAAAGCGGAGGAATATAATATTGAGTCAGATTGCGGCACGCATCCGCGCATTGCGGGAACAGGCTTTTTTTTCGCAGCAGCGGCTTTCAAAAGCATTGGGCATTGCCCAGTCCAGCCTTTGCCGCTACGAAACCGGCGAGACTGAACCTTCGGCTGCGGTTTTAATGAAATACGCGGATTTCTTCGATGTCTCCATGGATTACATATTCGGCCGAACCGATGACCCGCACGGCGCTGCACCGGTTCGCAAAAGCGTGGACGAGCCGGAATTGGAACAGTTCATAGAGATGTGTTTCGACCCTAAGTCATCAGCAAACGCACGGCTGAAGGAAACATTGAAGCAAATGATGAAGGAGGCTAAAGAGTGAGCAGGGAAGTAGCGCATAGTTTAGAACATTTTGACGAGGTTATCCATATCATCGACAACGCCCGCAGCCGCGCCATGAAAGCAGTTAATGCAGAGCTTATTCAGATGTACTGGGAAATCGGCTCTTATGTCAGCGGTAGAGTGAAAGATGGCGGCTGGGGAAAAAGCGTGGTTGCAGATTTTTCCGAATTTCTGCAAGCGCATTATCCGGGAACAAAGGGATTTTCTGCG